>Ga0154336_116_pt1 | contig 46332 bp, 39 predicted proteins | sample RifGroA2_FD_115864 | JGI IMG/M metagenome (GOLD analysis project Ga0154336, IMG submission 115864) | Chlamydiae bacterium GWA2_50_15
GGGAGAGTGTATACTCGCAAACCGGGCGGTCACTCAGAGAGCGAATAGAAAATAAACACGTTTAAACACGTTTTTAGGAACAGTTGCGTGAGCAAAAACAGAAGTTTTTTTTAAACTCGACTTTGTACGTTTTTTGACAGCCGGATTTCGAGGAGGCGGCTCCCAGGTTGGAATTAATTTCGAAGGAAGGGTTAAAGCAACCCTTCCTGAGAAATTAATTGCGACATGGGAGCCGCTCTCCCGAAAGATGGCGTCAAAAAACGTACAAAGTCGAGTTAAAGCAGGCCCTTTGCCTTCTATGTGCGTTCGGTATATTTGCAAATGGATAAAACGGCAGCTCCCTCGAGGCTTCCCGTTCGGATGGCATCGAGCGCCTCATTGGCCTCGCGCAGAGGAAAAAGAGAGATCTTTGTTTGGATGGAAAAGCGGCGGATCAGCTCAAAGAACTCCTCTCCATCCTTCCTGGTTAAGTTGGCAACGGACAGCAAGTGGCGCTCTCCCCACAAAAGAGCATAGGGAAAACTCGGGATGTCGCTCATCCGGATGCCCACGCAGACAACCCTTCCCCCTTTTTTGACTGCTTGAAGAGCTCTGGGGACCAGGGCGCCGACAGGAGCAAAGATCAGGGCGGCATCCAAGGGGACCGGGGGCATCTCATCCGATCCCCCTACCCAATCGACACCCAATGTTTTGGCGAAGGCTTGTGTCTTGACATCTTGCGGCCGAGTGAAGGCGAAGAGCTCTTTTCCCATCTGTTTGGCGAGCTGCGCCAGGATATGGGCGGACGCTCCAAATCCATAGAGGCCCAACCTCTTCCCTGCCCCTGCGAGCTTGTAGCTGCGGTACCCGATGAGGCCGGCGCAGAGAAGCGGGGCCAGCTGCCCCTCCTCTCCCTTTTCTCCAAGAGGGATGCAGTACCTCTCATCGGCAAGGGCGTATTCTGCAAAGCCTCCATCTTGCGTGTAGCCTGTAAATTGGGCGCTGTCGCAGAGATTTTCCTCGCCTTTTTGGCAGTAGGGGCAGATGCCGCAGCTCTTTGCCAGCCACGGCACGCCGATGCGCTCTCCCTCATGCAGTAAAGAGACCTCTTTTCCGAGCTTTTCCACCCTCCCCACGATCTGATGGCCCAAAATGAGCGGCAATTTAACGGAGGGGAGCTCGCCGTCGGCGATGTGCAGATCGGTGCGGCAGACGCCGCAGGAGAAGATCTTAAGACGCACCTCATGATTTTGGGGTTCGGGAAGCGGCACCTCTTGTAAACGGAGACGCTCTTTGGGCTGTGTGAGGAGCATGGCTAGCATAACCCCATTCTCAACAAGTCGCGCAAAATTGCAAAAGAAATTCCTTTGGAGTATAGTCGCAACTTCTCATAAGGCGCATTCGAATGGAACGAACCCTGGCAAAAGATCTTCATCGGCGATTGGATGAGACTGTACGCATCCGTGGCTGGCTCCACGCCTTGCGGCCCTTGGGCAAGCTCAACTTTTTGATCGTGCGCGACGGCTCGGGACTCTCTCAAGTCGTCATCTCGGATCGAGAAGAGCTCAAGAAAGTGCACGGGCTGCAGCCCGGAACCATCTTGACGGTTGTCGGCACGGCAAAGCGCGCTCCCCAGGCAGCCCTTGGAGTCGAGGTGGTGGATCCCCTCTTGACGGTCGAACAAGCCGTCCTGGAAGCTCCTCCCGTCGAATACTACAAACCCGAGATTCCCTCCGATCTTGAATTTATCCTAGACAACCGGACTCTGGCTCTTCGCAACCGCCGCATCCAGGCGGTCTTTAAAATCCAAGCCGAGATCGCCCACGCCTATACCCTTTACATGCATGGTTGGGAAAAAGCCGTCGAGTACTTCCCTCCCCTCCTCATCGGCGCCTCTTCCGAAGGGGGAGCCGAGTTCTTTAGCGTCGACTACTTCGGTCATGAGGCAACTCTTGCCCAGAGCAGCCAGCTCTACAAGCAGATCCTAGTCGGCGTCAACGAGAAGGTCTATGCCACCGTTCCCTTTTTTCGCGCCGAGCCTTCCCATACTACGCGCCACTTAACGGAGGGAAGGCAGCTTGAGTTTGAGGTGGGATTCTTCGAAAACTGGCAGGAGATCCTCGATATTGAAGAAAAGTGCCTAAAATTCATGCTGACCCATCTGAAAACTTATTCCGCGGCCGAATTGGAGCTCTTGGGCCACCCCTTGCCCGAAGCCCCCGACGACGTCTCCTTTCCGCGCATCCCCTTTGCAGAGGCGCAGCAGATCTACTATGAGCGCACGGGAGTGGATGAGAGAGACGAGCTCGACCTAAGTCCTGCCGCTGAACGCGAGATCGGCCACCATGTCAAAGAGTACTTCAAGACCGATTTTGTCTTCATCACCGACTGGAAGAGAGAAAAGCGCCCCTTCTACTCCTTTCCCAGCGAGACGGATCCTTCGCTGACCAACACCTTCGATCTTTTGTGCCGCGGCACGGAGATCACCTCAGGGGGGCAGAGACGCCATACCTACGACCTCATGATGCAGGGACTCTTAGACAAGGGAATGAACCCCGATCGCTTCTTAGACTACCTTGCCGTCTTCAAATACGGCATGCCGCCGCATGGCGGCTTTGGGATCGGTTTGGAGCGCCTTACCATGACGTTCCTCGGTTTAAAAAATATTCGCGAAGCCTCTCTCTTCCCTTCCGATCCCAAAAGAATTGCTTCCAATCGCATCAAAGCCAAGATCGTCTTCGGAGGAGAAAACCTGCGCTGCGCCATCCTCCACGTATTGAAAGAGAAGGGGATCTCCTTTCAGCACCTCGTTCATGGGCCGACGCCCACCTGCGAAGATTCCGCGCGCCTCCGCGGCACGCGGATGGAAGAGGGAGTCAAAACGCTCATTGTTAAAGGCGTCAAGAGCAAAAAAAATGCTCTCTTCAACATTCCCTCTCATTTAAAGCTCGATATGAAGGCCGTTCAAGAAGCGATGGGAGAGAAGTGCTCCTTTGAAGAGATCGCGCTCATCAAGGAGCGCTTTGGCCTGGAGGCCGGGGGCATCCCTCCCTTTGGCAACCTCCTGAACTTAGACACCTATTTCGACAACTCTTTAAAGCAGATGGAGACATCCGCGTTTAACTGCGGGCTTCCCACCGAGTCGCTGATCTTAAAAACCCAAGACCTTATTGCGCTCATCGACCCCCGATTCGGCCCCTTCGCTATACCGAAATGACTAAAAAGCCTCCGCCGACGAAGAGCTCGTCCCGATAGACATTATCTCCGAAGAGAGCGGTCTATGTTTGATCTGCGAATCGGCCGCTTTAAGCTGCGATGAGCTCCAGCGCATCATCAGCCGGGAGAGCGCCGCCTATTCCCTTCCAAAATGGCGAGTCTCTCGCAAATTGCCTGTTAAAAATCGTAAATTAAAATTTTATTTATTATATAATATTATATTTTACTTTAATTTTAAATTAAAATATTCTATGATTTATATAAGAATAAAAACTTATTAATTCCTACTTTGGTTGTTATTATGTCACATTCTTTACAAGTTCTGGACAGATCGCCCTGCTATAGCCGATTTTGTCGCAAGCTGGATGGGTACGGCTCTCTCTTTCTGGTTGGTACTGTCACAGGAGCTCTACGAGCCGCCGGGGGATTAGTGGTTGCGACCCTTGTGGCCGCTGTTGCAGCCCTCTATTTTGGCGCAAAAGAACGCGATCTTACCTACGCGCGCGATCTTTTCGCAATGGGCTCCCAGCATGTCATCAAGGGTCTTATTGAGGTTGTTCCCGGAGGATCGAACCTGACTGGCCGCTTGGTCAAAAAAGATTTCTCTTATCAGGAGTTATTTGCAACGCATCTTCCCGTGAGAGCCTTCGAGATAGAGGTTCTAAACGTTCCTCAAAGAAAGACGCTGGGTCAACGGATACGTGTGGCGCTTGAGCCGCATCATGATAGAACCTTCGGCGGCGCAGTGAAAAAGGATAGGGCTGAAATCTATCGCCGCGCCGTATCGGCATGGCGTCAGCAAGCTGTTGATGAGGAACGGGAAACTTTATTCTCTTCTCTGTAGACCTCATCTCTCCTAGTTCTTTTCTAGCCGGCGTGATGACGCCTTGAAAAAAAACCGGCCCTCCTTTGCAGGAACTTTCTCGACAATTGGCATCGGAGAATGAGGGGCAAACATCCGCTGTTTTTGTGCCATCTCCATTTTATGCATACCCAACGCACTTCAAAAATTGGATTTAGGCCGACGCGAAAGCTCTCCCGGTTCGACGATCGCACCTCGCCCAATATTAGAAAGGTTGACCCACTTGCGATAGGCCAACCGCGGGAGCTTTCGCGCTGGCCAAAAACCGATTCTTGAATCAACTTGTGTATATATAATTTATTAGAATGAATGAACTATTTTTTACGTCTTTAATATTAATCTGTTTTGAGTATAATGATTGTGTTTTGGTAATCAAAGTCATCTAAAATAGAAGGAAAAAAATATGTCACTTTCTAATAACGTCACTCCTTCGCACGGAAGAGTGGAAAAAGCTTTTGACGCTGCGGGGTATATCCCGATTGTTGGCACCGTAACGGGAGCCGTTCGTCTGGTTGCAGCAACAGTTTCTCTTGTCGCTTTTGCCGTTCTTTCCGGACTTGGGGTCCTTGGATTCACTTCAGAAGAAGCAAAAACAAGGCACTTTGCCTTGCTTACGCAAAGTAAAGATCAGATTAAAATGGGGCTGACCGAGCTCATCCCGGGACTCAAGAACCTTTGTTATTACTATAACAAGAACCATAAGACTGGCATTCCAGCCGAACTAACACCACAACAAAATTCTTCGGCTGAAGGGTTATCCGTAACTGCTACTGAGCAAACGACGGGAATAAACAGTATTATTGAAGATCATAGAATGATTAGAAATCCATCTGACCCTAAGACTTTCCAAAAGAGCATTCCAGCCGAACTAACACCACAACAAAATTCTTCGGGTGAATATTCATTCGCAGAAGTTAATCTGCCTTGGTCTCAAATAAGACAGGATGGGGCACGTCATGATTTCTTAGATCAAAACACTCTCTTGGCTCGCCTTGCCATCGTACCCTATCTCCGTAAAGACGAATTTATTCAAGGGATCAACGAAAAGGAAACCTTGAAAAATAAAGTTGATCAGTTGGCCTCTTGCTACCCTTTGAATCAACTAATTTCTGAAATTAAACAGCAGCAGGAAATTAAACAACCACTACAGGGTGCCGCCGCCCCTTCAAACGGGACGAGCGGTTGGATGCACAACAATATGAAACCGGCTCTGATGTCGTTTATGCTCATGGGGTGCGCCGGAATCTACTTGTTATCAACGAACCTTGGGATGAATGGCGCTGCTCCTGCATCTTCTCCCATTTGCGTAAAATAACCGTTCTTAAAAAACTCTTTTTTAACCCCATTGCCTTCACACCCCCGCATCCGGGGGTGTTTTTTTTTAGCTGAGAGCCGGATGGCGGCGGGTGTGGTGGTAGAGATTGAGAGTCAAGCGGCTTAGGTCTGACGAAAGGAAGAGGCCGGAGAGAAGGCCCCCAAGGGGAGGGGAGATGAGGAGGATGCGGCTTAGAAGGAATGGGTAGCATAAAGAGCGGCTGAGTTCGGAGAGGTTCCACCGAAAGGGCGGAGAGGGGGGCGCCTCGACGGGCTGCCAGGTGGCAAAGAGACCCAAGGCGAGCCCCAATGCCGTCATCAAAGGGGCCGAGTAGACGATGCAGCCGACAAGCGCGGAGGGGATGACGTGGATAAAGAGGCCCTTGGCCAGACTCTCTACGACCCTTGCGATTCGTTCCCAGTCGAAGAGATGGCTTTTTTCCTTTTTTAGGTAGTTGAAGAGGCGCTCTTGGAGGATTGCAGAAGAGGGGGAGGGAAGGATCTTTTCTTTTAAGAGCTCTTTTTCTCCAAAGAGGCCGGAGCGCACCAACCTTTTATGCACCTCTTTGATCGCTTCGTCCCCGGAGGGAAGTCCTAGCCTCTCTGCTAAGCTTTCGAAGTCAGCCACTCGTAGCCCTCGGCTGCATAAGACGATGTAGGCAGGCTCCGCTTCTTCCGGGAGTTCTTTTGGGAGGAGACGGTTTCTCCAGGTGGTGAGCTGCTCTCTAACAGAGCCGTAGAGCTCTTTTTGGAGGGAGATAAAGCTCTCCTTTAATGAGAGGATCATTCCGAGGGAGCTTGTCAGCTCAAAAGGTAGCGAGGAGGAGGTGATGCCGTCGAGAAGATCCTGTGCAAAGAAGGGCTGCAGGCGGGCAAGGGCGCGATCGACCAAGCGGATATCGTTCTCCAGCTCCCGCTTCAGTCCCTCTAGCTGCGACGGATCGATCTCTCTGCCGCGCCACTTGTAATCTCTTCTCCGGTCGTTGACGCATTTTTGCCGCAGCCGGTGCCGCTTCCATATCTCTTCGATCTGCAAGACGCCTTTCTCCTTTAGAGCCCCTTGCATGCGTTCTTCAAGCAGCCGTGATAGCTTTTGGCGCGAAGCTGCGGGCGCAAGAGAGAGCTGTTTAAAGAGGAAGTTTAAGGAGATGCGCCCTCCTGCGTGATCCAAGAGGAAGTGGAGAGTTTGCAAGGCGGCATGGGGGAGGGAGCGTTGCAGATAGGTCCTTAGCTGCGCTTCACTGAAGCCGCTGACGGGTCCGAGTTCCTGCAGCAGAGTATGCACTTCTCGCAATTCGTAGAAGAGGTGGTCCAGATAGAGGAGAAGGTCATTGAAGAAGAGCGAAAGGGCGACGCGAACGTTCTCTCCTCCGGCGTCGATTGCATGAAGAAAGATCGCCTTCAGAGACTCCATGAAATGGGGGGCGTTCTCTTCGTCTATCTCATAGGAAGCTGCAAGTAAGAGCCTTCCCAAGGGAAAGAGAAAGCCGAAGCTCAGGGAGGACAAGAGGCCCGCTTCGATAAGAGAGAGAAGGGTGCCGTGAAAAAGAGAAGCCGCTCCGAGCAGGACGGAAGAGAGGGCGGCGCCCCAGAGCAGACTGCCCGAGACAAGCAAGTGGAGGATCGTGTGTTTGAAGAGAAGGTCGACGCGAAGGGCGGTGCGGGAGTGGGTCCCGAAGCGATGGATGCAGTAGATGACAAAAGCGTGGGTAAGAAGGCAGCCGCCCCCGAAGAGAAGGCCTCCCAAAGGAAGGAGAGCGACAAGGGGAGGGAAGGCGAGGGAGACAACCGCTGCCCCCGTTCCGACCGAGACGATGGTCAATAAACTTAAGGCAAGATGGTTGACTCTCTTATCGACAAAGAGATTGTCGACAAAATAAGAGCCCCAGCTTTGGAGGGTGTCGTAGATCTCGGGAGATTCTGCAAGTAAATGAGGCTTTGACATAAGCGCTCCAAAAAGCGAGGTTATCCTTTGATGACGAAGTGGGGCTTAAGTCGCGCTACGCGCGACGCCAGGCCTGCCTCCTCCACGGCGAGGACGACGTCATCGACGTTCTTGTAGGCGTCGGGCATCTCTTCGGCGATGGTGCGATAGGACGAGGCAAGGACTGTGACGCCCTGGCTTTCCATGTACTCCTTGATGTCTCGCCCTTTCCAGGCCTTCAGGGATTGGACGCGGCTCCTAGCTCTTCCGGCTCCATGGCAGGAGCTGCACCAGGTGAGGGCGTTTCCCTCTCCGACAAGGAGGTGGCTGGCGCGGCCCATATCACCGGGCACAAGGACGGGCTGGCCCGTCTTTTTAAAGAGAGCGGAGAGCTCTTCATGCCCTTTGCCGAAGGCGCGCGTCGCCCCCTTCCTGTGGATGCAGAGCCTGCGTCTCTTCCCTTCAAATTCATGAGTTTCGAATTTGGCGATGTTGTGGCAGACGTCGTAGAGGAGCCGCACCTCATGGGGCGGGATGCGGAGCACCTCTTGCACCGCGACTCTCACCTCGTGGAGGATCTTTTGACGGTTCCCGAAAGCAAAGTTGGCAGCGGCGGCCATGGCGCGAAAATACTCTTCCCCGTCCGGGCTTCGGATGGGAGCGGCGACCAGCTGGCGGTCGGGAAGCCCCTCGGCATAACCCTTTTTGACAAAGCGGTTTAAGGTATCCTGACACGTCTGATGGCCCAAGCCGCGCGAGCCTGAGTGGATCATGAGGTAGAGCTGGCCTTTGCGGATCCCCCACGCCTCGGCAATGTCGGCGAGGGCGAGCTCGTCAACGGCGCCGATCTCGACGAAGTGGTTGCCCGAACCGACGGTGCCGAGCTGGTCTTTGCCGCGGCTCTTTGCCGTGGGGGAGACGGCGTCAGGGTCCGCCCCTTCGATCTTGCCCAAGCTTTCGATGTGCTCGAGATCTTCCGGCACGCCCCAGCCGTGTTCAATGCACCACTTGGCGCCGGATGAGAGCAACTCGCTGTAGTCTCTCTCCGAGAGGCCGCGCTCTTTTTTATGGCCCCTTCCCACGCCCGACGGCACTAAGGCAAAGATGCGCTGGATCAGTTCCTTCAAGGGAGCTTCTCCGATCTCTTCGAAGAGCAAGGGAAGGGTTGCCAGGCGCACGCCGCAGTTGATGTCGTAGCCGACGCCGCCCGGGCTGATGACTCCCGTCTCCGGATCCATGGCCGCCACTCCTCCGATGGGAAAGCCGTAGCCCCAGTGGATGTCGGGCATGGCGATGCTGTAGCCGACGATTCCCTTGAGGGAAGCGACGTTTTTGACCTGCTGGAGCGGACGCTCGATTTCGATCTCCTTGAGCAGCTTTTCCGTTGCGATAATCAGGCCGGGGACCCGCATCCCTTCCTCGACGGGCATTAAGTAAGTGGCTTTGCCGATTTGTCTTAACATAGAGGAACTATATATCCAGGATCATCTCCCAAAAAAGCAAGCCCTTTTCATCTCTTTGAAGCTCTCCGTGGAAGCTCAGCGCCTTGACGGGAGAGCCGATCTCTTCATCGAGACGGGAGAGACTCTCGTTGAGACGGATGATCATCTCTTCAAACGACTCGTTTTCTAAAGGGGGCAGGAGGTAGTCTAAAAAGGGGGGATAGAGAAAGGAGCAGGCAAGCTGCGCGTGGAGGTAGAGCTCGTTTAAATCCTTTCCCCGCACGGCAAAGGCGGCCTCTCCGGTGTGGGAAAGCTCTTCAAAAGCAGGCGAGAGCGGCAGGCTCCATAGGGGAAGATAGGTGAGTTCTCCCCGGCTCTGGTAGAGGTGGACGGCCTTTGCGATCAGGGGAAGTTGATGAAACTCCTTTTTCCACTTCCCTTCATCAAAGGGCGCTCTTGCCACGGTGACGTGGGAGAGGAGGGGGCGCTCATCGAGCCGGTAGTCCAAAGAAAGCAGCCAGCGGAAGAGCGCGTCTCGAAAGGATAAAAGCTCCGCTTCCCCCGAGAGCCACCGGACGTGGTAGGAGACGACGCGAGGACGGCGTTCGGGCAAAAAGAGGAGCCGGTCGCACACCCCCGCTCCTCCCAAAAGGGGCTCGGGGACAGGCAAGGAGGGGAGCTGTTCCAAGAGAGGCTTCGGGTCGAGCTTTCCCAAGAAGGCGAGCGTCAGATGGCGCGACTCTTCGGGAATCATCCTTCCCTGAAGAGAAGATTCGGGCCAGGGGGCGCACGCCTCCAGACCAAAAAAGAGATTGCGCTGATTGTTCGTACCCATTCAAGCGAAAACAATTAAGAATTTACAGATTAAATGAAAAGAGCTTATTTAACAAATGATGGAACGACAAGAAAAACCACCGGTTATACCGAACGCACTTCAAAAATTGGATTTGGGCCGGCGCGAAAGCTTCCCCCGGTTCGACGATCGCATCTCGCCCCCTATTTCTAATATGGGGCGAGACCGCTCTATCTTTTGATTTGCTAAGAAAAGTTGTTGCTGGTTATCCTCTGCCCCTAAAGGGGGCTTAGCTCAGATTTGGTAGAGCGTCTGATTTGCATTCAGAAGGTCAGGAGTTCGAATCTCCTAGCCTCCAACAACAATCATGCGGTTATAGCTCAGCTGGTTAGAGCGCGACACTGATAATGTCGAGGTCCCAAGTTCAAATCTTGGTAACCGCATTCATTTTTTTCTTCTCCACGCCAGTAAAGTGATTCATTTGTGTATAGCACAAAAAAAAATCTTATGATATTGAAAGAAGAGGGCAAGCTGAGCAGCACGGGACAGGCGGCATTGGATAGTTCCGGATTTTGACTGAACTCGCTTGAAATTTCGAGCGCATGACCCTCTGGATAAGCGTCAGCAATTTCAAGGGATTGCAGGACAAAATGTTGAATGTGATGTTTCTGCAGTTCTGTCAAGTCCGGCAAGGAGAGCTGTATGTTGAAAGATGAGTTTGAGGAATTTATCCAGCAGTTTCAAGGGGCAAACTTGAAGACGTCCAATATTGAACTCTCTTTGCAAAAGGGTCTCATTTTTTTTGAACAGCTCAAGCAAAAACTATTGGAAGCCCCCCCAAAGGAACGAGAGAGCGTGATCCGAGAGATCCAGGAGTATTACATCCGCTTAAAAAATCTGATGGAAGAGATTTCTCAACGAACGGGTTTCACTCCCGAACAGATGGTGAATGTAGCTCATGACAAAGGACTTTTCACTCCACAGCAGTGGGAAACGATAGAAAATGGTCGCCGCCAGATGACCATGCTTGTGGATGATATCTCTCGTGCTTTAAGGAAAAGAGAACCTGTCTCGAAGCCCGCAAAACCCAAACCCAAACGGCAGCGCCCTTCTCCAAAGAAGTGGTTAAGAACGTAAGGATCTTATTCTTAGTCGTTTGTTTCCCAGGCGAGAGAGTAACTCATTGTAGTTCAGCTTATAGCGTTCGAGCTATACAATAAATTAAGAATATAATATAATTTAATTAAATAAGTTAATTTATTAATAAATAAAAGAAAAATGACAACAGAAAACATTTCTCAATCTCTTCCCTTTAGAGTCGGAGACGTTCGGCTGCTCAAGGAGTCCGAAGACGGAGTTTTCAAGACCTATCGGATCGATGTCGACTTTAAAAAGGGTCGCGGCGCGACTTTTGATCTGAGAGTGAAAAGTTTGAAGGTGGCTCTTGAGGCCATCCATGCCTTTGGCAAGCAGATTGAAACTCTGGAGAGTGCGGATTTTTATTCCTATCTCGAGCGGCGTCAAGGAAAGACCTTTTACATGGATATGCAAAATACCAAGCCGGAAACAGGCGAAGGGGATGATGTGGTGACAGGATTTAAACAGAGCCGAGGAAATTCGGGCCATGTAGAATACCTGTGGGGTTTCCGCAGCAATCCGGGCAGCCCGGGAGTGCATCAAGTCAAAATTTCCCAAGAGGAATTGCGTCATCTCAATGACTTGGCAAAGAGTGTGGATGTCTTGAGACGCAAAAAGATTGCGTTTTTCAGAACGTCTGATTCGCCATTCTCGGGAATTGCCGTTCCAGGTCATTCAGGTGCAGGTCCTTCAGGTGCCTCGAGGGCAGCTTCTACCCGCCCATGAACTCAAGAGTTGGATTTTCGGCTGCGTCAAAGCGCGGAGCTAAACCCAATTTTCGAAGTTTCGCAGATATAATGCAATCATTTGGATTTCAATAACTTATAATTTTTGGCGTTCCCATTCGAGCAAGAAGCGATTCCTTTTTTTTGCCTATAATCGATTCTTTGTCAGCCTCTTGCTTCTGATACTTATCATTCCTTTGTATAATGTTTAATTAGCCTTGACAAATTAATTATATAATTGTAAAATAAACTATGAGGGGAAATATTAATTTCAATAATTTAATAATAAAAGAGATTTAGGTCTAGTATGGATAAGGTGTCATCGACTGCTCCCAGTATCGGGGAAATTTTGGCTGAGGCCTTTTCTCAGATGGGAGAGAGCCAAGATTCAGATAATAAGATGCAGCAACTCCACCTGCAGGCTTATCTTAATGAGATACCTAAAGAAGCTCTTGCTCAAGCCTTGGCCTCCGCTCAAAATTTTACCCAATGTAAGAACGAGATTGATTATTTGAAATCTCAAACTCAAGACCCTGTATTATGTGATTGGTTGGTCACAGAAGAGGCAAAGCTCTCGGCTCCCAATAATTTGCCTTCCTTGCAAAAAGCGCAATTCGCCGTTGTGCAAAGTGATGCAGAGCGACCGGTCTCTGTTGCGCAAGATGACAATAAACAGATCTCTAAAGACAAACAAGTACAAACTTTAAGCGATCAATCTTCCGGCTTTGCCGACATGTTGAATAGTAACATATTTTTATAATAAAAACATAATTTAAAAATCATGCATACAACTAGTGTAGATACTTCCCAAAATCCACCGTTGGCGCCTTTGAATCTTTCAATTTACATTCATGATTTATGGAATAAAGGCGTCTCTCTAGACTATATCTTTATGTTAGTGATGACCAATTCCCAGGGTTCGGGCGTCATTGACGGTCTTGCAGCCTCACTTCAAGGCATCACAGATCAGAACAAGTTGACCAATCAAATGCAGGGAGCTTTAGCTTCGATATTAGCTTTTCTAGCAAAACTCTCGACTGCTCAAAATCAGAACATTGATCAATATGATTTGAATGCATTTGCGTCTGGCTGGGCAACTTTGCAAGACAAACTAGGCTCATTCAGCGATCCAGGGATACAAAATCAACTCATGCAAGCTTGGGATGACTTATATCAAGGAAGTATCGGGCCTGATTCTAATTATTCTGACCCGCACCACCTTTTTTCTATTACGGACTTACAAAATGGTAATTTCCAAATAGGAGATACAGAGTGGAACTTCATAAGAAGTTGGCTTAATTCTAATTTTAATCAACTTGGACCAACAAGCGTCTTGGGAACTACGGAAACTGCTATCAATACGGCAAATGCAGCCATGCAAGGGATGAGCACGGAAGAGACAACGGAGATTCAATCGGATACTCAGCTGATCATGACATATGACAAAATCGCTCAGGACGCAGTTGAACAAACCAATCAAAGTAAATCTTCGATGGTACAAAGGCAAATTCCCGGATCATAAAAAATCATGAAGGAAAACTATGGATAATTCAATTAAAGGTGTAAAGACAGAATCTGTCGGCATGCCAGTTAACGCGTGCCGGAGTCCTCTTTTGGATAATCGACAGGAGGAATCGGCGAATATTCCGGTTTCCGCTCCTGCATCTTCTTCGGGCGCGGCGAAGGAATCGAAGCCAAGCGATTATGACATCTTATATGTGGCGGCTCTTTTGTTGGCAGAGAAGATGAATGCAGAGGACTTGACGACGGCCGCTTCTGCAAAAGAGGAGAAGGCGTATGGGGATGTGCTCCTCAGTCTAACACAGCAATTGAATGACGAGATCAATAAAGACACCGACCCGACTCTGGAAAGTACCACCGCTCTTTCTTGCAACAGTGTGGTGATTGCCTCAAAAGAATCGCAGGTGAACTCCACGATGAGCGTTGTTGCAAACGTAGGGATTAAGGAGCCGGCGTCAAATAATATGGCTTTGGCAAATCAGATCAGTTTTGCCAATGCCGGCGATATGCAGATTCATCGCACTTATTCTAGATAAAATAAAAGATTAACTTGGGGAAAATTATGGATGGACCAATTAAAGAGACAAAATTTTTTGAAATAAAAGGAAGTATTAGTCCTCTTTCTGTCTTCGAAAAACCTGTGGCTCAGAACGGACAAGAGAGCTTAACGGGAGTCCCTGCAGGAGAGAATGAGGCCATGGGTACGCATCAGTGCGATATTAACATCATGACGCTGATTACTGAGAATCTCAAAGACAATATCAATGCCAACCTCATGACGATGGCGGCTGCTGCGCAACAGAACCAAGCCATGGGAGAGGCTGCAACCGCTAAAATGAATCAATTGAATGATACGGAGACAAAAGACATGAAGGCTCCAACGAATGGTTGGAGAGAGTTTGTGAACGGCATGTTTGGCGATATCGGATACGGGATAGCATATCTGTTTACTGGGGCGAATGCTAATACACCAAGTTCTGGTGACACTAGCTTAGGGCCTGACTATAGCTTAGGGCCTGACTGTGACGATAGCCCAGGGCCGGGTACCGGGGGCAATAATGCTATAGGATCTTTGGATAGCTTTAGAAACTCTTCAGACAGTTTCTTCTTTGGCGCTACTCACACGGATGATCCGACTTCTTGGTATTCGCAAATCACGCCGGACCAATCGGCTGATCTGAGCACTCAAAATACGACGATCGGAGCAATGGTTGGGACAATGAACAGCTCGATGAGCACTGTGGCGAAAACGGGAATTGAAGAGCCGTCTACGAATAACCAGCAGTTGGCAAATCAAATCCAACAAGCCATCGCAAGTTATGCTCAGACCAACATGATTTCTTAAACTATAACAAATGAATGAGTAAAAAAATATGGATAGCGCAAAATTAACGCCTGCAATGGTTGACATTGAAGGCCGCATTCTTCCCTTGAATCGTCTCCGCAAGCCGGTTGTTGAGGATACAAGTGAGTACGGTTTGACGGATGATCCGACGAATGAGAGCGCCGGAAATGCATCACACGGTCAATGCGATTTTAACATCTTAATGATGATGACCAAGCTTGACGAGGAGACGATGAATTCACAGCTCATGACGATGAGCGGCTCTTCGAAGGAGAACGAAGCTTTGGGAAACGCGTCGAACAATATATCGAATAACTTGCAAACCGAAACAAGTCAATTGCCCAAAGATGCAACTAAATTTAGCCTATTTAAGGCAATTGTAAACGTGCTGGTTCCTGTTTTAACTATTATTGTGGTTGCAGCTGTGCTTGTTTGTAATCCTGAACTTATTGCACCTGTTGTTGTCATCGGTGCTGGGGTTACTGCATACATGGGTCTGAAAGATCCCTCTGGTACACTCTCTGTAGCAGATTATATAGGAGATGCTTTTAAGGGGGAGACTGGATTGAATGATTGCAATGATTTGATCTTTGGAGGAAACGGGGACTGGAAGGACAGCGCAACAGGGCCTTCTCCGGGACAGGTGGGAAAACTGAGCGGCGATAGTACTAAGGACGGCTCCTTGCAAACGCAGATTACCACGACGATGAGCACCGTTAATCAAACAGGGTTGACAGAACCGGAGTCGATTATTCAGATGTTGGGAAGTCAGTTTTCACAACAGGTCAAGGGGATGGGTAGCATCGGAAGTATTTCTGCAAATAACAATGATAATCAATAAGGAAAGAGTATGAGTGATTTAATCACGTACAATAGATCTCAAGTTTTTTCCGACATGGGCGCAGCTATTCTAGCCCAAGCGGTAAGCGAGGGGGGAGAGATGCAAAGCGCTTCCAAATTAGCTTCAAAATCGACGACGGCTTGTGACAATATGACAAGCAAGGCGATGCAAGCTGCTAGCATTCAGAATGCAATGGAAGTTCTTCAACCGATTATAATCTGTCTTTCCGTAGTAAGTGCAGGCGTTTGCTTAGGCACTTACTTATCCTCGGTAGCTTCACTAGCGGGAACCGCCGCCTCTTTCATGAAATCCGCATTGCTAGTCTCCGGAGCTGGTTTCGGATTGACTCAGGGCATCTTCCAGTGCCAAACCTCCTTACTTCAGGCATCGGTGGAACAAGAAAAGGGAGAAATGGACGCGACGTCGATGGCAGCTCAGAGGATGGGTGACGGAATCAGCCAGAATGTGGATGCGCAACAGGCGCTTGCCCAAGCTCTCAATGCAAGGATTAATAGTGATGCAAGATCATCAACTCCTAACTAAAAAAAAACAATAATAGGGAATAAAAATATGGATACAAAAACAAGTGGGGTCTCTACAGCTCAGCAATCCAATCCGCTGATCGACCCGAGGAATGCGCTGGGTGAGGTGGCTGCTGCCCAAGTGACGTTGGGCACGGTCATCGGAAAGTTGCAAGCGGCTGTAGGAAAGTCTCAGATCGGATTTATTAAAGTTAGCATGGCCCTTGCGGGAGCTACAGTTGCAGCGCTGGTCACGGGGGCGGTCATCTCCGTTGGCGTATCAGCTGTTTCGACAGGAGCAACTCTAAATTCCGCTGCAGGCATCGCTAAGTCGGAAGCCGGAATCGCGTCGGCAAATAGCGAGCTCACTGCTGCAAAGTCCAATCTTGATAACCAACTCAATCCCAAGGCCGTCGCAGGAACGGTAACTCCGAATCCTGCTGCTGCACTACCTCCGGGAGATGAGATGGATATGAACGAGGTGCGACCGGGAGCGAATCTTGAGAGGGGAACCCCTGCAAGCAATAGTCCGCCGCTTTCTCAAGAAGAGAAGGCAAGCCTTTTAAGACAGAGAAACGACCTTGATACAAACTGTCAAAATAAGATAACGGAATTGAAGTTAGCAGGAGAGCAGGCGCAAGTGAGAGGGAATCTGTTTACGAGCATGGGGCAAGGAGTGAACCAAGCCACTCAAGGCTATACGGAGTCCACTCGAGTCATGGCTGATGCCGGGCGCACGACGTCCGACAATACCTACCAAAAGATGGGCGGTGTCCAATCGGGAGCGGAAGGGGCGCTTAGTTCCATCTTATCGACGGATCCTTACGCCGTTAACGTTGCTCTTACAAAAGCTTAAAAAAAAGAAACAAAGAGAAAAAACGATCAGGGCCGGAGAGAGAATCTCTCCGGTTTTTTTTTGTTCGCAGCCTTTCCAAAAGGGATGCAAAGGGGCGCTTCTTCTGCTCAGGGCGTTACCTTTTCTTTGCGAGATCTTGCTCCATCTGCTATATAGCCCTGCTTGAGTTCGGCTTGGTAGACGATGCCAAGTCCCAGTGAAACGACGCCTACGGATAGAAGAAGGGTCCAGGAGGGGGGCGTTCCTAAAAGGAGCCATTCATGCAAGCTAGCGAAGAGGGGGCTTAAGAGGCCCAGAAAGGAGAGAAAGGTCGCGGTGAAGCGCTTTAGGGCAAGTCCGTAGAGGTTGTAGCAGATGAGATTGGAGATGAGGATGATGGAACCGACTGCTTTGAGGAAGGGGAGGGTTTCCGAGGGCGCGATGGGAAAAGGAGTCCAGCTCTCCACTGCAAGAGAGTGGAGGAGGGCAAGCGCTCCTCCTAGCACCATGCTCACTCCGTTTGCAAGAAGGGGAGAGGTCTCCCGGTCCTTGACGATGAGGCGGAGCAGCACCCAGCCGTAGACCGAGGCGAAGGCGGCGCCGATGACGGCAAGTGAGGGCCAGGAGAGGAAGGAGACGAGATTGAGGAGCTCTTCGGCTCCGCTTTGAGCCGCCAGCACCGGGAGGAAGCCTAAAAAGCCGATCCCCAGGCCGATCCACTTGCGCAGGTTCATCTTTTCTTGGAAATGAAGGAAAGAGAGCAGGGCCGCGAAAAAGGGAGAGAGGCTGTAGAGAAAGCAAGTTTTGGCAGCGCTGAGATGTTGCAAACCCCAGAACTCCAAGATGTTAGATAAATAGATGCTTAAGAGAGCAAGAAGAAGGAAGGTAAGGAGAGATTTTTTTGAAAACCGCAGCTGAGAGCGTTTGAAGAGGAAGAGGAAGAGCAGGAGGATGAGTCCTCCGGCAAGCATCCTAAAGCCCGTTAAAAAAAGAGGGGGGCTAGAGTAAAGGGCTATTTTGCCAAGAGAAAAGACGCTGGACCAAAGCGCAAACATGAAGACGGCAAGCAACACGGACATATACAACGAGTTAATAGGTTTAGAAGAAGTTTACCAAAGCTTTGAAAAAAGGGCACGGGCTCTTTGGTTTGAAGTGACAAAATGAGTTTTGAATGATACCGTGAACGCTTAAAATCTGAGGACGCCTCAACTATTTTTTTGGGGGTCATTGTTTTTTAAAGCGAGAGCAGGAACTCGGGCCTTAAGGCCCGAGAATTTTTGCGGTTTTGGGCAGAGTTTCGAACTCGGCCCAACCTGCCTTTTGACAATACTCGGCCCTTAAGGGCCGGGTTTCCCAACGGGGGAGGGATGAAGGGGCGATTGCTTTTTTTGGGGACGGGGGCTTCGACGGGGACTCCGGTCATCGGGTGCAGCTGTGCGGTGTGCCGCTCGGACTCTTCTTGCAACCGGAGGCTGCGGCCCTCGGCGCTTGTGGACATCGGGGGAAAGCGCCTCCTCGTTGACTGCGGACCCGATTTCCGCGAGCAGGCTTTGAAATTCGGGATCGTCTCTCTCGACGCCCTTTTTCTCACCCATCATCACTACGACCACATGGGAGGAGTTGACGAGCTCCGTGTCTTTTCCTTCGGGGAAAAGAAAGAGCCCATCCCCTGTTTTCTCTCTGAGAAAACTTTCGAAGCGCTCAAGCAGCGCTGCCCCTATCTGATGCAGCCTTTTTGTCAAGACCCCCTTCCCTGGGCCCGGCTTGAGTTCTTTCTTTTGGAAAAGGAAAGGATGGAGTTTCAGGGAATTGAGATTGGGGTGGTTCGCTATCTGCACAAAGGGAGCGAGGTGACGGGGTTTTGCTTCGGCACTCTCGCCTATCTTCCCGATATGGGAGCCTATTCGAACGGGGTGATTGCCTCTTTGAGAGGGACGGAGGTGTTGATTGCCGATGCCTTGAAAGAGGAGAAGAGCGAGGCTCATCTCTCCCTTGAAGAGGCAATTGAGTTTGCAAAAAGGGTCGGGGCCAAGCGGACCTACTTTACCCATATCGCCCACGAGATGGACCATCTTAAGGCGGGACGAAGGCTTCCCGAGAAGATGGAGCTTGCCTATGACGGCTTGGAGGTCGAATTTTCTCTATGAGCATGATCGATTCCAAACGCGATCTCGTTCAGGCGGAACTCAAGGCGCTCAAGCGCGCCTTTCTCGTCGGGATCTATCCGGCCGGCCAGGAGAAAAAAAGATGCGAGGAGTCTTTGGAGGAGCTCCGCCGGCTTTCCGACACCTTTGGACTGGAGGTGGTGGGATGCATGGCGGTGCCGATGCGGCGCTTCGATCCCGCCACAATGATCGGCAAGGGGAAGATGGAGGAGCTCTTTCAGGAGGCGGAGGCGCTTTTTGCGGAGGTGATCATCTTCGACGAGGAGATCTCTCCGCGCCAGCAGCGCAATCTCGATCGCTTCTTCAAACGGCCCGTCATCGACCGCACCGAGCTGATCATCGAGGTCTTTGCCAAGCGCGCCCAAACCAAAGAGGCGCGCTTGCAGGTGGAGCTGGCCAAGTGCCGCTATCAGCTCCCCCGCTTAAAGCGGATGTGGACCCACCTCTCCCGCCAGGCCGCCGTCTCAGGAAGAGGCGGAGCTTATCTGAAAGGCGCAGGAGAAAAGCAGCTGGAGATTGACAAGCGGCTGACGAAAAAGCGCATGGACCTTCTCCAGAAGGCCATCGAGAAAGTAACAGAGCAGAGAAAGACCGTGAGGAGGGCAAGGCTCCGCTCGGCGATCCCTGCCCTTGCCATCGTGGGCTATACCAACGCAGGGAAATCGACGCTTTTAAAGGCGCTAACCCAAGCGGAGGTCTTGATTGAAGACAAGCTCTTCGCAACGCTCGATACGACCACGCGTAAATTTACCCTTCCCAACCGTCAGCAGATTCTTCTTGTCGATACGGTCGGCTTCATTCGAAAGATTCCCACAACTCTCGTGGCGGCGTTTAAGAGCACCCTGGAAGAGGCGCTCTACACAGATATTCTGCTCCATCTCGTCGACGTCTCCCACCCCCTTGCCGAGGAGCAGGCCGAAGAGACGGAGCGCATCTTAAAAGAGCTCGGGGTCAAAGAAAAACCGGTGATCACCGTCCTCAATAAGATCGACGCCTGCAGGGATCCGCTGATCGTGCAGCGCTTCCGTATTAGGTATCCCCGCTGTGTTGCGGTCTCCGCCCTCTACAAACAGGGCATGGACGTCCTCTTGGAGCAGATCGTCGCCCTTTTGAAACAGCTTAGGGTCACCCTCCGTCTCCGCATTCCGCAAAGCCACTACCGCCTCGTAAGCGAGCTCTTCCGCATCGGAAAGGTGGCGCACGTTGAGTATGTCGAAAACGATGTTTTTTTAGAGATCGAGCTTCCCAAAGAGTTCGAAGAGAGGGTTCTTCCTTTCGTCACGTCAAGATGATCGAGGAAAAATGTAACTATTCACCACTTCCCCCCTTTTTTTAAAGGGGATCGGGCACGCACACGGGCACGGACGCGGGCACGAAAGAAAAAATAGCTAGAGAGAGCCTTTAGTTGCCATGTTAACGAAAATGGCTCAAGGCACTTCTTTCGTGCCCGCGTCCGTGCCCGTGTGCGTGCCCGATCCCTTTCTTTCTTAAAAAAGGGGAGTGGTGAATAGTTACGGAAAAATGGCGCTTTTGGCAAAATGCACTCTCTTATACAAAGAGAGCGGTGGTGAAAAAAAAGTTTAAGGTGGCCGCCCTAGGCTGCCGCACGAATCAGTATGAGGCCGAGGCCTTTCGGACGCAGCTTGAGCGAGCAGGCGCTCAATCGGCTCAAAAGGGAGAAGCTGCAGACGTCTGCATTGTCAACACCTGCGGCGTCACCGCTTCTGCCGCTCGAGATAGTATTGCCCGGGCGCGCAAGCTGGCCCAAGAAAATCCAAGAGCCGCGCTCTTTGTGACAGGGTGCCATGCAAAGGAGGTGGGCGAGGCCGTCTCGGAAAGACGGATCCTGGTCATCCCCAATGAAAAGAAGGAAGAGCTCCTCTCGGAGCTCTTTCCCAAGAAAGAGCTAGCTGGGTTTGCCATCGATTCCTTTGCAGAGCACACCCGCGCTTTTCTAAAAGTACAAGACGGATGCAACTCCTTTTGCAGCTATTGCATCATTCCCTATGTGAGGGGCCGCTCCCGTTCTCGTTCTTTGGACTCTATCTTAATCGAGTTAAGAGGGCTCCTTGCTCGGGGCTACCGAGAGGTTGTCTTGACGGGGATCAACATCGGAGATTTTGACGGAGGGGAACAAGAGAGCCTTGCCTCTCTTCTCCGGGCAGCCGATGGCCTTGAAGGGCTGGAGAGGATCCGCCTCTCCTCGATTGATCCCGAAGACGTAAGCGAAGAGCTGTGTTCCGCCCTTCTTTTTTGCAAGAAGAGCTGCCCTTCGCTGCATTTGGTCTTGCAGTCGGGATCTAATGTGACGCTCAAGCGGATGCATCGCTCTTACACCCGCCAGAGGTTCTTGGAGGTCGTTTCCCGCCTTAAAAAGGGGTGTAGCGATTTTACCTTTACCACCGATGTGATCGTCGGATTCCCGGGAGAGACGGAGCGGGACTTTGAAGAGAGCCTGGAGGTGGTGCGAGAGGTGGAGTTTGCAAAGGTGCACGTCTTTCCCTACAGCCCGAGAGAGCGCACCCGGGCCGCTCTTTTTCCCGACCGCCTGCCGCAAGCCGTTGTCTTTGCGAGAAAGAAAAGGCTTTTGCAGGAGGCTCAAGAGAGGGCTTTTTCTCTTAGAGAGCGTTTTGTGGGAAGGGAGATGGAGGTGCTCTTAGAGGGCAAAGCGAGGGGGCGTACGGCAAATTTTCTTCCCGTTCGCGTCGAAGGGAGACATCTTAAGCCCAATCAAATGGTCCCTGTGAAGCTGATTGCCAACGATCCAATGAGCCTTGTCGGGAGGGTGGCGTGAAGCCCTTTACCATCACGATCGCCCAAAGGCTTCGTCCCTTTTCCCACGCGGCGCGCTTTTGCACCCTCATTCCGAAAACCAACTGTCTGGCCGAAATCTTTCCCGCCCGGCTGGTTTTAGAAGAGTGGCAAGGAGCCCGTTTTTCTACTCTCCTTCCCCTGACGGGTCCCGTTGAACAATTTACCTCTCAGGTTGAAGGAGAAAAGGGGAGAGTCAGGGTATTTGGGCGAGCGGCTCAAGGCTTTTTCTCCTATCTTCTCTTTGCACAAAGAGACGGGATCTACCTCTATCTCGAAAAGGGGCCGCTTCCTTTCCCTCTCAAACAAGAGCACAAACTTCTTAATATCTCCTCGTTTCATGAAGCGCCTCCAGAAGAGAGGCTCTCTTTGGGGATGCACCGCTCTCTGGAGTGGGAAAGCGTCTTAAGAAGAGGAGAGTTTCAAGAGATCTTTCCGGTCTGGCTACAGATGGGGCAGCTCCTGCCGCAGCCGGAGGAGAGAACGATGCCGGAAGAGGGCAACTTTTTGCTTTTAGAAAAGTGCAGAAAGGTGGTGGAGCAAAAAGAAAAGCTTCATGTCATTCCCGCCTTCCGCACCCTCTTTTTGGCAGCTTTTTCCTCTCTCTTCGTCCCCCATGTCAACGATCTGAGCTTTCAAGGGCTCTCCACTCCGACCGAGCAAGCGCTCTCTCCCTTGCCGCTTTTAAAAAAGAGCGCCCTTCTCATCCGCTCTCTCTTTTTTCAGGAAGAGAAAGAGAGCTGCGCGCTCTTGCCCCTTCTCCCTCCCCAGTTTCACTCAGGCCGCTTTTGCCATATCAAAACAAAAGAGGGAGATCGAATCGATATGGAATGGTCGAGCAAGCTCCTGCGCCGCTTGCGGATTCAAAGCGCTAAGAGCCGTTCTCTGCGCCTCATTGTGCAATCTGCTTTAAAGCGCTGCCGCGTGAGAACGAAGCTGCGAGAGAAGGGAAGGATGAGCAATTTGAATGAGCCGCTGGAGCTTCAAAGCGGAGTGTGTCTCTATCTGGATCGCTTTCAAGGATAGGCTGCAGCAAAGAGGACAGCTAATTTTTAGGAGCGGTTGCTTTATACCGAAATGACTTCAAAATTAATTGCAGCCTGGGAGCCGCCTCCTCGACATCCGTCTGTCAAAAAATGTACAAAGTCGAGGTTATATAGACTTTTTTTCGCAATTTTCATATGGACTTAAAAGAGGAAGAGAAAAAGATATGGTGACGGCAGAATCAGAACTGAGAATGCTCAACCGGGGGGAGGCGTACGACCCCCACCGCTTCCTGGGGATCCATCCGGGAGAAAAGGGGAAAAAGACGATTCGGCTCTTTCGCCCGGGGGCAAAAGAGGTTCACATCGAGGTCTTGGGCAAGGTTGTTGAGATGTATCCGGTTGACGCTTCCGGCCTCTTTGAATACGCCGTCTCCAAAAATGTGACGTCTCGAGATTACCGCGTCTATCACCAAAACGGGATGCTGGCCCACGACCCGTACACGATGGTTCCGACGTTTGGAGAAGTGGACGCCCACCTTTTTGCTTTGGGAGTCCACTACAAGATCTACGACGTCATGGGGGGGCGCCTCTTTGTGCATCAGGGATGCTCCGGGGCGAAATTTACCGTTTGGGCTCCCAATGCCAAGAGTGTCTCGCTTGTCGGAGATTTCAACTACTTCGACGGAAGAGTCAATCCCTTGCGCAGCATGGGGATGTCCGGAGTGTGGGAGCTCTTTGTTCCCGGCATCCGGGAGGGAGAGAAGTACAAATTTGAAATCCGTACGCAAGAGGACGCCCTGAGGGTCAAGGCAGACCCTTACGCCACCTGCAGCGAGCTGCGCCCCGGGACGGCGTCTGTCATCTTTGACGTAAGCCGCTTTGAATGGACAGATAGTGAGTGGATGGAGGAGAGGAGGCTGCGAGTTGCGAAAGACTATCCCATGAACATCTATGAGGTGCATCTGGGCTCCTGGAGGAAGAAAGAGGGAAGATTTTTAAACTATCGCGAGCTTGCCCACGAGCTTGCCGCCTACTGCCAGAAGATGCACTTTACCCATGTCGAGCTCCTTCCCGTCAATGAACATCCCCTAGATGAATCCTGGGGCTATCAGGTCACGGGATTCTATGCGATCACAAGCCGTTATGGAACTCCCGGGGATTTTCAATACTTTGTCGATTACCTCCATCGACAACGGATCGGAGTGATCGTCGATTGGGTGCCGGCCCACTTTCCCACAGACGACTTCTCTTTGGCTCGCTTTGACGGCACCTCTCTTTACGAGCATGTGGATCCCAGAAAGGGATTCCATCCTCATTGGAACACAAATATCTTTAACTACGGAAGACGCGAGGTCTCCAATTTTTTGTTGGGGAGCGCTCTTTTGTTGTTCGACAAGATGCACGTCGACGGCCTTCGAGTCGACGCGGTTGCCTCCATGCTCTATCTCGACTACGGACGCAAAGAGGGAGAGTGGATTCCCAACCCCTACGGAGGAAGGGAAAATATCGAGGCGATTGAATTCTTGAAACACTTAAATTCCGTCGTTCATGAGCGCTACAGGGGCGTCTTGACGGTGGCCGAGGAGTCGACCTCCTATACGGGCGTCACCCATTCTCTGGATCAGGGAGGACTCGGATTTGATTTTAAATGGAATATGGGATGGATGAACGACACCCTGCGCTACTTTTCAAAAGACCCCGTCTTCCGCCACTACCACCACGGACAGCTCACCTTCGGTTTGCTCTACGCCTTTTCCGAAAAATTTATCCTCGTGCTCTCTCATGATGAGGTGGTGCACGGAAAGGCGAGCCTTCTCTCCAAGATGCCCGGAGATGATTGGCAAAAGTTTGCCAACCTGCGCCTCCTCTACAGCTACATGATCTGCCAACCGGGAAAAAAACTGCTCTTCATGGGAGGAGAACTGGGACAGTGGGAGGAGTGGAGCTGTCATCAAGAGCTCCCCTGGAGGCTTCTCGACTACGAGCGGCACCATAGGGCGCAGACCTTTGTGAAGGAGTGCAACCGATTCTATCTCGACACATCGGCCCTCTGGGAAAATGATTTTGATGGCAAGGGGTTTGAATGGATCGATTTTTCCGACCATAAGAGCTCTGTAATCAGTTACTTAAGAAAGGGAAGCCTCTCATCCGTCGTCTGCGTGCATAACTTTACCCCTCTCTATTTTATCGACTACTTCATCCCCCTTTCCAATCTTGCCTACGTCAGTGAAATTTTTAATTCCGACAGCGAGCAGTTCGGAGGGTCGGGCAAAGTCAACGCCACGGCGCTCCTTGTCAAAGACCAAGTGGGCCACCCCATCGGATTCTCCATCCGTCTCGCCCCCCTCGCGACGATGATCTTCCAGGCGAACTGGAATTTGGACTGATTTCACTCGCTGACACTCGCGAAATCAGAGGACGATCCGGCCTTTCTCCGCTTTTGCGTCCCGCTTGTCCCCAAGGCGATTTTCCTCGAGCCGGCTTAACCAGAGGTCCTGTTTTTTAACTCCCTTGTAGGGAAAAAAAGAGGCCCTTTGGTATCATTTCCACTCTATACACAAGTGACTCAAGAAGCGGTTTTGGGCCAGCGCGAAAGCTCTTGCGATTTGACGATCGTAGGCCGCCCCATATGTTCTAAAGGGCAGAGGATGTCTCAAAAAGAAACCTATCACAAACTCATTAAAGAGATCCGCCGGCATGATCAGCTCTACTATGGAGCGGCAAAGCCGGAGATCTCCGATTACGAATACGACCAACTGATTAAAAAACTCGAGGAGATGGAACGGCAGCACCCCGAGTGGGTGACGCCCTCCTCTCCCACGCAACGGATCGGCAAGGCGCTCACCAAAGGCTTTCAAGAGGTCGTTCACTCCGTGCCTATGCTCTCTTTGGCCAACACCTATTCGAAAGAGGAGGTGGCCGGCTTTATCAAACGCATCCACAAGCTCACTGAGCGCAAGGAGATCGCCTTTTGCGCGGAGCTCAAAATGGACGGCGTTGCGGTCTCCGTGCGCTATGAAAAGGGAGAGTTTTGCCAGGCCGCCACGCGGGGAGATGGAAAGAAGGGAGACGACATCACGCACAACATGAAGACAATCCGTAACCTTCCCCTCTCGTTGGAAGGGAAGCATCTTCCCGAGATCCTGGAAGTTCGAGGCGAGGTCTTTCTCCCCATCCGGGAGTTTCAAAAGCTCAACGCAGAGAAACAGGAAGCCGGAGAAGAGGTGTGGGCCAATCCCCGTAACGCCGCAGCGGGTTCGTTAAAACTGCTGGATCCCCGGGAGGCGGCAAAAAGAGACCTTGCTTGCGTCTTTTACGGGGTTGCCCAAGACGCATTGCACTCCGTCAAAAGCCAGGAGGAGACCCATCACTTTCTTCGCATGCTCTCTTTGCCTGTCTTTGAAAGCCGCCACCACAGACTGTGCCGCTCTCTTGAGGAGATCATGGAGTTTGCAGAGGCGGTGGAAAAGGAGCGCTCGCGCCTTCCTTTTGAAATCGACGGGATCGTCATCAAGGTGGATGAGCTCAAGTGGCATCCCATTTTGGGCTCTACGGCAAAATCTCCCCGCTGCGCCATCGCTTACAAATTTGCTCCCCAGCAGGCAAAAACGGTGATTCGAGACATCACGGTTCAGGTGGGAAGGACCGGCGTGCTCACCCCCGTCGCCGACCTTGAGCCGGTCTTTGTTGCGGGAAGCAAGATCTCACGCGCTACTTTGCACAACCAGGACGAGATTAAAAGAAAAGACATTCGCGTCCACGACACCGTCGTGATTGAAAAGGGAGGGGACGTGATCCCGAAGGTGGTCTTGGTGGACCTCTCGCAGCGCCCCAAGGACTCCAAGCCCTGGAAGATGCCCAAGCAGTGTCCCTACTGCGCCTCTTCGACAGAACAAAGAGAGGGGGAGGTCGCCGTACGCTGTCCTAACTCCAAGTGCGGAGTTCAATCCCTGCGCCGGATCATCTTTTTTGCCGGTAAAGGGGGGATGGACATCGACCACTTGGGAGAGAAAGTGGCCGAGCGGCTCTTTGAAAAGGGGTTGGTGCGCCACTTTGCCGACATCTATACCTTGACGGCCTCGGATCTCGAGCGGCTCGAAGGGTTTAAAGAGAAGGCGATTCAAAATCTCTTAAACGGCATCAGAGCCTCGCGCCGCGTCTCTTTGGCGCGCCTCCTCGCAGCTCTAGGCATCCCTTACGTCGGAGCGGGAACGGCGGATCTTTTGGCGGAGAAGGCAGGGGAGATCAAGAGCCTGATGAAGATGAGCAAAGAACAGCTGCTGGAGATCGAGGGGATCGGAGAGACGGTGGCTGAGAGCGTTCAGGGCTTTTTCTTCGATCCGAAGAATCTGGGCGAGATCGAAGCCCTGCTGAACGCCGGCGTTGAGATCGAAAAGCCCAAGAGGATCCCAAAAGAACACTCCTTCTTCGGTAAAACCTTTGTGCTTACGGGCTCTTTGAGCGGGCTGACCCGATCGGAGGCATCGGCGCTCATCAAAGAACGCGGAGGGAGAGTCTCCGGCTCCGTCAGCAAAGAGACGGACTATGTGCTTGTCGGCGATGAGCCCGGGTCCAAGTGCGAAAAAGCAAAAAAACTCGGGATCAAGCTCCTCGATGAAAAGAGCTTTAAGGAGATGTTATGACGCAACCTTCCGAGAGTTCCGGCTTAAGCTTTGCAGGTGTTATCCCGAGAAGCATAGAGAGCCTTTCCCCGATTGGCAATGGCGATGAGGAGGAAAGATTTAACGCAGCCGCAGCCGATCAACTGACAGACGTAATGGGGAACTCTCACGGTCGAAGAAGAGCACAGGCTCGCCGCATGCGCGATGCGTTTTCCTCGCACGTCTTTGGATGCCCCGAACAGAAACAAGCTCCTTCCGGGAATCTTGCAAGGGAGACGCCCCTTTATATGAGAATCTTTCAGCCGTCGCCTCAAGTTGCCAAAAAAGAAGAGGAGAGAGTGGGGCGCCAATTGGAAGAACTAAAGGCCCTGACCCAAACTCTCACACAAGATCCCTATTCCCTTCATCAGTGCCGGCTTGATCTCAACACTATTCGCCTAAACCTTTTTAATAAGGAGCTGTCTTTGAAACTCAAAAGAGCCCGTGATGAGTATCTCGTTGCAAAAACGAAAGCGGAAGCGAGCGTTGCCGCAAGAGAATACAATGAGAAAAAAGAGAGCCTGCTGGCGCAGGGCCGCGCCTTTTTGAGCTCTTTGCAACAAGAGGGGATCCGAGGCGATCACATTCAGGTATGGAAGAGAATTTATGATCTTTTTGAGATGTTGCGAAAGCATCCCGCAGCTCCCATCCGCGATCATTTTCTCGGCCGTTTTGTCGATGGGAATCAAACAGATCCGGAACTCTTTTCGATGATTAAAGAGCTTCAAGAAGCTCTGGAATGTACATTGGTGCTTCAGAAAGAGCGCCTGAGGGTCAACTTTTTGGAACTGGCCGACCTCTCTCCCTACTTTTATCAACTTGTCTTTGGAGCATTTAACGAAGCGGCGGCTTTTCGGGAAGAAAAAACTCTCTTTTTGAAAGACATTTCAAAAAAAGAGCTGGGATTCCTTCTGCAACTGCAATCGAAAGAAGTGGTCGCCAGCCAAATTTCCTACGAGTTGCACCTCTCTCTTTTTGAATATGCCGATTATTTTCATTGCTTGATAGCCAAAGAGGAGATTGAGCAATACATTTCGCTTGAAATCGATCACAACACCTGGTGGGAGTGGTGTTATGCCGCCCTCAGCATCTCTTCCGGCACGTTAAAAAAACGCTGCCTTTCCTTCCATCAGGCAGCCTTAAAAATTGGAAAAAAGGAGCTCTTTCGCTTAAGGGAAGAGAGCGAGTCTTTCGATGAGTATCAATCTTGCGCGCGCTCCCTTCAAGACGCGTTGAATGCAGTCGAGAATCAATTCAAACGCTACTCCGCTCTCGAAAAGAGGATTAAAGACGCAGACGAGCTTGAGGCCCTTCGTCCCTTTATTGAGGAAACAGTGGAGATTCTACAGCAGTTGCGTCAAGGGATCCAATGTGCAAACGAAAAGAGCGCACTCCTGAAAAAGGAACTCGAAAAGCCTCACATAGAACTTGCCGCGCGTCCCGACTATTTTATCAATCCTCCCTTACCGGCCAACTGGCGCCTCCATCCCGCTTTTATTCGGGTCAATGAGCCGAAGTTCCCCTCCGAAGATTCTCCCTAAGCTGGCTTGCAACAAATCTTTGAGACGAGTATGAAGAAAGAAAAACTTTTAATGATGAGGGAGGCTCTATGAAGACGCTTTTGCGTTGTGCGATTTTGGGTGGACTCATTGTCTTTTTGTGGGGGACCTTTTCGTGGACGGTCCTCCCCTGGCACCAAAACTCTTTTAAGCAGTTTAAAAACGAAGAGAAGGTGGCCAATGCCATTCGGGAGAATGCCGTTGAAGAGGGGATCTATCTTCTCCCCTCAATGTTTGCCTATGACAAGCATGAGTCAAAGGGCGAATCGAAGCAGAGAGCCGCTGAAGGGAAAGATAAGATGATGAGGGGGCCTGTGATGTTTGCCTCCATCAAGCCCTTTGGAATCGATCCGAATCTGGCGCGTCCGATGTTTGTCGGCGTCCTGCTCAATATGGTTGGAGCCTTTCTGATTTCTTGGATCGTCTCTAAAATAAAGAGCGATTTTTGGGGATATACGGGCTACGTCACGCTGATCGGTGTCATCGTCGGCATTTTAAGCTTTTTTCCGGAATGGAATTGGTGGAACTTTCCTTTAAGCTATGCCATGGTCGGCTTGATGGATCTTTTGATCGGCTGGTTCTTGGCGGGAATGTTTATTGCCAGATTCCTTTCGAAGCGAGCTATTTAACCCGAGCCTAAAAACAGGTGACAAGATACGCTGTGAGGCAAAGCCAGATCGATTCTCGCGAGGAATAACATTCTTGAATACGAAGGATTCCGAGCGAGAATCGATCTGGCAAAGCCGCAACAAGCAGATTGTCACCTGTTTGAGGCTTGGGTTAATAACCGGCCTTGCAAGGTCTGGTGGCTTAACCCTTCGATGCGGATCGTTTGAAGCGAGCCGAGAAGGTTTAATGAGCCGGGGAAGATGACCTTTTTCCAGCAGCGCGTGCGACCTTTCAGGAGGCCCTCTTCGGGGAGGGCCTCCTCAACGAGGACCTCGGCCTCTTTTCCCATCCATCTTTGGAGCTCTTGAGAAGAGATCTTTTCATGAAGAGCGAGCAGGCTCTTAAGCCTTTCTGCTTTCACGTTTTGGGGAACGTCGTCGAGCCAGCGGTGGGCAGGAGTTTGCTTTCTTCTGCTATAGGCAAAGAGAAAGCCCACGGAAAACCGGATCTGCCGGTAAAGATCGTAGGTCTCTTGAAACTCCTCTTCCGTCTCGGTGGGAAAGCCGACGATGATATCGGTCCCGAGAGCGACGTTTGGAACAAGGCTGCGCAAAGAAGCGACCTGGGCCAGATACGCTTCTTTCGTGTAGATGCGGTGCATCTTGCGCAGGATGCGGTTCGATCCGGCCTGGAGTGGGAAGTGGACAAATTCACACAGAGAGGGAAGGTCTCGGAGGGCTTGCATCAACTCCAAAGAGATGTCCACGGGGTGGCTTGTCATAAAGCGGATGCGCTCCAATCCTTGAATCTTGTCTAGCTGATAGAGAAGGTCGTGAAAGCGGCAGTTCCACTCCGGGCGGTCCTTTCCGTAGCTGTTGACATTTTGCCCAAGAAGGGTGATCTCTTTGTAGCCTTGATCTCTGAGATGGAGGGACTCTTCAAGAACGCTCTTCGGAGGACGGGAGACCTCTTTTCCCCGGGTATGGGGGACGACGCAATAGGTGCAGGCTTTGTTGCAGCCCCGGATGATCGAGACGTAGGCTTTGACGCGGTCATCTCTTTTGGCGATGAGGTAGTCGAGATCTTCACGAAAACGGCTGTCTACGCGAATGGGGAGGGGATGGCCTTGGACAAGGGCGTCTAAGACCTCGTCTAGATCGGCAATATTGTTCGTTCCTAAAATAAAATCGATAGAGGGAAGTTTTTTAAAAAGGGCCTCGCGCTTGGCCACCGCCATGCAGCCGGTGACGCCGATGAGCGGCCTGTATCCCGCCTTGTTTAGTTGGCCGATCTTTCCTAACACTTTCCTTTCTGCAAGATCCCGGATGGAACAGGTATTAAAAATTAAAAGGTCGGCCTCCTGTTCTGTTTGTGCTCGAAAAAGGCCCCGCCTTTCGAGCACCCCTCGCATCATCTCCGAGTCAAGCTCGTTCATCTGGCAGCCATAGGTGCGAATCCAGTAGGATTTAGGGTGTTCTCTCAGCATGACGAGCAAGAAGTCTATCCTATTGGGCCAGCTTTCTTCAAGACAACATTTGCTTGGCAAAAATAGGGGGCTTTGAATAGAATGTGAAATTCTACTTTAAGCGCGAGGCTTGAAAAAAGCGATGTCCGGCAATCGAAAAAACAGAACGACACTTTTGACGAAGGAAGAGGCCCATGCGGGACGCAAATGGTTTGTTTTGGACGCTCAAGGGAAGATCTTGGGCCGCTTTGCCGCTGAGGTGGTGAAGATCCTGAGAGGTAAACACAAAACCACATTCACGGCGCATGTCGATGCAGGGGACGGTGTCATTGTCATCCATGCCGACAAAATAGAAGTGACCGGAGCTAAAGAAGCCCAGAAGATCTATCGTCATTATACAGGATCGATGGGGGGGATGCGCGAGATTCCCTACCGTGTGATGAGGGAGCGCAACCCCGAGGAGCTCATTCGCCGCGCTGTAGCCGGCATGATGCCGAAATCGAGGCTGGCAAAGGCTCAACTCAAGAAGCTCCGGATCTTCAAGGGAGAACAGCATCAAATGGAAGCACAACAACCTCAAACCGTGGCGATTTAGAATGGGAACTACAGAATTTGTTGCGACCGGAAGAAGAAAGAGAGCGATTTCAGGGGTGCGTTTGCGGCCTGGAAGCGGACAGATCGAAGTGAATGGAAAGAAATTCGAGGAGTTTTTTCCTCTGAAAATTCAGAGAGAGATGATTCTCTCTCCCCTAGATAAAATGTCTACTGTCGATAAGTATGACCTCATTATTCGCGTCAAAGGCGGCGGAACGGAAGGACAAGCTGTGGCGACCCGTTTAGGGATTGCCCGCGCTCTTGTCTTGGAAGATGGAGAGCGTCGCCAGGAACTGAAAAATTTGGGGTATCTGACGCGTGACCCCCGCAAGAAAGAACGGAAGAAATACGGCCTGAAAAAGGCGCGCAAGCGCTTCCAGTTCTCGAAGCGATAAGAGTGCATCAATTTCCTCCTTGTTGATAGGGAGCTCCTAGGGAATTCGAATTTTCCTGGGAGCTCTTTTTTTTTGAGGAAAAAGAGATGAGTCTGACACGAGAAGCGGTAGACGGATTTTGTACGGAAGGGGGGAGTTTTCACATTTCTTGGAATGTGATCGTGGATGCGGATGGCGAGGTTCATCCCGTCGGAAATGATCGTCGTTGCCTGCAGTGTGCAAGCCAGACCGGACACGTTGCGGACAACGCCCGGTTTTTCTTAGCGGACGTCATGACCATCGACTGGCCCAATAGAGGCCAGGGGATCCTCATTCGCCGCTACAAGATTCCGCCAAGCGAAGGCATGGAGTTTTGTTATCGATGGGCGACGACCGAATATGAGCCGCTTTTCAAGATAATCCAGGTCGCAAGTCTTTTTTTTTTTAAACAGAGCTCCGAAAGCCGCCTTTGATACCATCAACCTCTTTTCCGGATGATGCCGGATTCATTCCTCCCATTACAGGGCGCACTCTCTTGTGTAGCCGGAATCACAGTTCTTCTTATCCTCTGAGGAGTCTTCCTCTGAAACCAGCGGAGGAACATTTCGAAATAGATCTTTTTGGCGGGCTTGAAACGGGGCAGCATCATTTCTTTGCACAGGAGGAGCGGGGGAAAGGTGCACGGCTCCTTCTTCGGAGGGATAGCAGAAACGCCTTTCCGACTGATCGTAAAAAAACCAGGCTAGATTGCCGATGAGAAGAACGGTTTCCAGCAATCCTCGGCAGATGTTGGCAATGCCATGCGCTGCATAAGTCCATCCCGGGGAATCGAGCTTAAATTGCGCAAGATCCGCCAGGCCGATGAGTGACCCGGCTAATAATTCTACTTTGCCCATGATCATTCTGAGCGATCCGGAAGCCATCGAGATGCCCGGAATCCATCCGGCATAATTTAAATTTTTCTCGGTATTAGAAAGAATTTCATTTAATCTATTCATATTAGTCCTCTTTTATCCTCTTAACAAAGCGAAAATAAATGTAACAAAGTCAGTCATTTATTTCAATCGATGTTTAGTAATTTTAGTGTTCAGTCATTCCCGAGAGTTTTCTAAATCTTAAAGTTTTTTTACTCTCATGGAGAGAAAGCGAGAGAATTCTGGATGCAATTATTAAAACTTTATGCTAACATTTCATTAAAATTCATTAAAGGTGGCATCAAGATGATGAGGATGCTCTCTTGTTTCGGCTGGATCGGAAAAAGAATTGTGGATGGAGCCGGTACCTTTATCGATCGTCAATTCCAGCAGGTCCATGAGACGGTTAAAGAGGTCAACGATCGCTCTTGTAAGACAGTTGAACGTACGGCTGACCGTGTGAGTGATCGCATCTGTAAAACAATCGAACACGTCAGTGCTCACGGAACAAACAGCACCCTTTCGACGATTCAACTGATATACGAAAGATCCATGGAGAGGCTTTCAGAGATTGCAAAAGAATCATCCAAACTCATTATTGGATCTGCCATTGCGCTTTCAACTCCCCTAATTATTGATTACTTGAGCAAGGATCAAAAAGAGGCTCTTTTTTATCGTGCCGTTCACAACATAGCCTTGATCGGAACGGTCATTTTGATGGGAAGCGCCGTCTTTACCGTCAGCAAAAATCTGATCGGAAAAAGAGAAACGCCTTTTTCAAATACCCAAGAGACGTTAGATCCAGCTGCGCTGCATAAGTTTCTCTTAACGGCTCGACCTGATCATGAAACCTGCACTCTTTTAATGAAAGCGGCCTTTGCAGGAGATCAAGGGAAGATCTGCTCTTTGCAGCGAGAGGGCTTCTTTCTGGATGAAAAAGACCATACGGGAAAAACGGCGCTTCATTGGGCAGCGATCGGACAGAAACAAGAAGCAATTGAACGGCTGTGGTTCTTTGGTTGCAATTGCAATCACTTAGATAGCGATCAGCGTTCTTTTTTCCAGTTTATCAAAAAAGAGACTCCTCTTTATCGGTGGTGTGAGAAATTGGCTAAAATGAAAAACCGGTTTGATTTAGAACGCCCACTTTATCTTTTTTATCCTCCGGAAAACCTCGTCTTCCAAGGAGGGGGTGCAAAGGGTATCGCCTATGTCGGCGCTCAGTATTATCTGGAAAGACATCGTCTCCTTCGCGAGGTAAGACGTGTTGCCGGAACCTCTGCAGGAGCTATCCATGCCATGCTGGTTGCCTTAGGTTATTCTGCCTCAGAGCTTAAGGAAATTTTAGGAAAGACAGATCTTAAGGATTTTTTGGATCACTCCTATCAGACGGAGCAGAAGCTGGCGGCAGGAATTCATTCAATCGTGAATGATCAAGCTTCAATTCGAGAATGCCTGGATACGGCACAACGGGCTTTTGATTGGTGGAATTCTTCTGAAAAACAAGACCATTTAAAAAATTTAATTGGTGTCTATCAAACGGGCGGCATGTGCAAAGGTGAAGCATTCTTAACCTGGATTGAGAAACTGATCTCCGACAAGACTGCAATAAATTGTTGTACTTTTGGAGAATATAAAAAGATCCTCGCCGATAGACAATTTAAACATATCTTTTTTTATGCGACGCAAATAACTCCTGAACCAAAAATTGTCTGTTTTAATTCTGAAGAGAAACAATGGGAATCTGTGATTATTGCAGATGCGATTCGGGCCTCCATCTCCATTCCTCTTGTTTTTACCCCACATACTTTGCGCATTAAAACAGAAGACGGAGAGATCAGATCTGCACCGGAGCTAGGGACGTTTGTAGATGGGGGGATAATAAAAAATCTTCCCATTAATCAATTTGATTTTAAAAAATATGGAGCTACAAATTCTCCCGCTACGGATCTTTTTGAAAATCGACAAACGCTGGCATTTAATTTAGTGGATCCTCTTAACGAAAAAAAGAGCTCTCAAAACAAGGCAAGCACTCAACACGCACTGGTCGAAACAGAGGTTTCTTCTCTTAATGTCTTATTTTCCTCTGAAAAGCTGCTCTTACAAGAAAATGCAAGCTATCGCAATCGATTGGTCTCTATTGACAACGAGGGAATCTCCCTGCTCTCGGGCTTTTTTATAACGATGGAAGAGAAAGAGAAACTCATCAGTTCCGCCGAACGAGCAACAAAGAAGTTTTTTATAGAACAGAAGAAGGCGGCGCAAGAGAATCGAGAACATGATCCCTCGCAACTCTCCCTATTTTTACAGGAGAGGCCAACACTCTTGTCCAGCGATGATGACCCGGATTCTGAAGCGGCCTTATCGAAAAAGAACAAGACAGTGATGCAAAAGGACGTTCACTCTTTTCAACGACGAGAGAGGGATCTATTTCGAAATAGTCCCTTGACCTGGTTTGATTCCCAGGAAGAGCCGTACTATTCGGATATGGCAGGATCCTTTTCATCAGATGAGGCAGCTCAACATGCGCGTGTAGACCAGTTCGATACTTTACTTTTAACACATAGAAGAGGTGTGTTGAAGAAATAAAAAAGGAAATTTCTATGACGGCATCAATTGATCAAGAACAACTTTCTCTAATAGCATGGCCAGCCGGAGAGGGAAGTTCTTATAGAGTAAGATCTGTAAAAAACGGTGATGGCTTGCACCAATTTCAACTATTCGATGGGAACACAATCGTTTCTTGCCAGACCATTCCTATTCCGGAAATCGGGCATTGCTTTCAACAATGGACTCACAAGAATCATAGAGTGAATGTCAAAATGTTCGCGACGGCAGGAAGAGTCCATATCTATTTTGTGGTGACGGATTTAAAGCACAAGGAGATTGCTGTCTACCCGGAGTCGTTGAATGAAAAGCAGTGGGATCTGCGGTTGTACGACGAAGAGCCAAATTTGCAGCGCATTCCTGTCGTGACGATTTTTAACAAAAGCCATTTGCCGAATTGGATCGGATGGCAAAAGACACGTAATGATGGCGCTGGAGAGTGGATCAAAACTTATGAAAAAAGTGAAGTTGGTTTTGTAAGAAAATACAGCGTTTATAATCAAGCAATTGAAGATAGGGTGTTATTTGCCACATTTGGTGATTTTTGTATTGAGAGAACAAAACAAAACAATTGGACAACTGTTCAAATCATTGAAAGGAGGTCGGGTCAAGAAATCAAAAAGATAGGCGTCGTATTTGACAAGGACACCTATCGGACTCATGATGCCGCCCTTTTTAATGAAAACGAAATTCAAATCTCCGGCTTAATCAGCACTCCTCACATTGCTTGTTATTCTTTAGACAGAGCAGCTCACACCATGGTGGCAATTTCTCCTATTGATGAACGAGCCATGTATGCGAAATTCATGGAAGGCAGAGACTTAGATCAAGTCGCGCCAAAGGAAATTTTGGAATATGTTCGCAATAGTTGTCTTGTGGTTAAAGAGGGAGAGAGAGAAATCGAAACGACTTACAAGCAAGAGAATATTACTGTCACAAAAGAAGCTTATGCATTTCAGGTGCGGAAAATCACATTGCCGGTGATTCACATTCACTTGGGACAAGCCTTTTTAAAAACGGCGTTGAAATGCATGAGAGTCTTCTTTCCTTCTGGAGGTGGTGAAGAAGGGAGTGCGAAAGAGACCGAACTTTATAGAACAAAAATTAACGAAGATGCCGTAGAAGAGACCATCCTCTGCCCGGACTCAAGTTCAGAAAGAAGACAATTTGGCATTCAGGAATTGGATCGAGCTGTAAATCGTTCTGCCGATGTCGATGTCTTCGTGAGTCTTAACAGAATGTGTGGAGAGGTAAAAGTAGATCAAACGATCTACAGGGGCTACAGGTTTAGAAAAACAATCTCAGAGATCGCAGAGATGCATTTAAGAAAAAATGAGTCAGCAATAACAATAGGACAATAATATGAGTATGAAGCCAATTGGAAGTGTTCAACAAACTCCCTTAGAGGCTGAATCTCAAAGCTGGAAATCGGAAAGGGGGCAAGAAGATGCAGTCATTCCAAAGAGATTTATTGATTCTCTGCAGCCAACTTTTGACAGCTCTTCTCAATTTTCACGTTCAATAGAACCCCAAGCTCGAGCGAACTCAAATGAACGCAGCATCACAGAAATTCTAACAGCAGTACAGCATGCTGTATCCACTCCTGTCGCTAGTGGAGCGGGTAACATTCCCGTTCTAGATGAGGATGGACACTATCTCAGATACTATTTCCCAAACTTTACCATGTTGAATTATTGGAATGTTTCTGAGGTTAGTCAGTTTTATAACGGGAAAGGAGTTGCCTTGCGAGATTATGATCCATCCATTGGTTGTTTTGCAATGATTGGATTAATAAAAACACGAGAACAAGCTGAGGACGACTATGAAGACATTTTAAAAGAGTTTCCGGGTGAAAGACATCCAGTAAACACAGACATAACAAGAGATTACGGAACAGTCCTCTATAGAAAATTTCATCCTGAGGAGTATGCGCAGTGGAGCAAAAAGAGAAGAGAACAGCAATTGGCAGGACTGCAAAAAATTGTAGATAGATGGAAAAAGACAGGCGAATTTGAAGATGTTTTTGTGCCGAGCAATCGTTTTCTCATAGAAACATTAAAGTTCTTTCCGGAGAATATAACTGACGTGGATAGAATTATTCTTGTATTTAAGAAGCTTCCGCCAGAAAAGCTAGTGCCCGGAGTCGTTCAAAAGGTTTTTCCCATCCTGCCCTCTATCGAACAGTGTCAATTGGAAGCGCGTAGGGAGAATGACTTAAGGAATCGCTCGCTTGTTTCCACACTTTGGGGCTCTATACCCTCCTTGCCCACTCTCCCGCGATTCTTCTCTGCTGACAGAAGCGATGAGCCGGGATCGGCTGCAGAACATGCTTTAGAAGATGAGGGCTTCGGGGTATTCGAGGAAAAAGAGAAGCCAAATCCGGCAGCTTCCCAAGAGAGTGAGAGTAGCGCCTCATCTTCTTCTTCTTTTGAAGATGTGGCTGAAGAGAGCGCAGCTTTGCAGTTGCCGCAGGATCAGGGCTGCAAAGAGCCGGTAGCCAAGCCGGAAGGCCGATCTTCCCTTTTTTTTTTCGCACTTTTGGGATGTGTAAACAATTTCTTTCTATTCCTTTCCAACTGTTTGCGCGTCTGTTTTCAACAGTGGGTGATGGGAAGGGAGCCCCAGTAGAGAGGGCCATCAAGAGCGGTGCAGGTGATAGAGGGAGGAGTATTTCTTCTTAAGATAGGAAAGGAAGGGCTCTGTTGAAAGGGGTTGTCCGGAGGCCTGCTGAATGAGACGGGCCGGAGGGTATTGCCGCCCCCATTTGTGGACCTTGTCTTGCAGCCATGAGGAGATGAATCCGAGCGCTCCTCTTTTGACCTCCTCTTTCCAGTGGGGAAAGGCAGTTTCAAAGGCTTGAAACAGCTGTGCGGCATAGAGATTGCCCAAGGCGTAAGTGGGGAAGTAGCCCAGCGCTCCAAGCGACCAGTGGATATCCTGGAGGCAACCTCTGTCATCGGTGGAAGGGGAGATGCCCAAATAGGCGCGCATCTTTTCGTTCCACACCTCGGGGATGTCGCGCACTTTGAGGTTTCCCTCGAGGAGCGCTTTTTCCATCTCAAAGCGCAAAAGGATATGCTGGCAATAGGTGACCTCGTCCGCTTCGATGCGGATGCAAGAGGGAGCCACCGTATTGATGGCTTTGAAGAAATCGTCTAAAGAGACGGCGCTCAAGTTTTCGGGAAACTCCCTTTGGAGAAGGGGGAAGCAGTGTTCCCAAAAAGGATGGCTGTGTCCGATGAAGACCTCCCAAAAGCGCGACTGGCTCTCATGAACCCCCAGGGAAACTCCTTCACACAAAGGAGAACCGAAGTGCTCGGCGGGGAGGTTCTTTTCATAGAGCGCGTGCCCTCCTTCATGCAAAACGGAAAAGAGGTTGGAAGAGAGGTTTTCAGGGTGGATCCGGGTGGTGAGCCGAAGGTCATGAGGGGAGAGAGAGAGGCAAAAGGGATGCGCCGAGAGATCAATGCGCGAGGAGTCGCTTTCAAGCCCCATCGCCTTGAGAAGCATCTTCCCCACCTCCAGTTGTCTTTTGGGCTCGTACTCTTGATGAAGAAACTCGGAAGGAGGCTGCCCGCACCCTGAGATCTTTTTGAGAAGCGCCGTCAGGTGGATGTGCAGAGAGCCGAAGAGTGAGGTGATCTGATGGGTCGTCATCTCCGGTTCATAGAGATCCAAAAGAGCGTCATAAGGGTGCTCATTGAAAGAGAGATAATCGGCTTTTTGACGGCAGAGAGAGACAATCTTTTCCAGATGGGGAGCGAAGAGTTTAAAGTCGCTTTTTTCTTTTGCCCTTTGCCACACCTGCTGGGCGAGAGCCGTGGTTTTTGCAAAGAGTTTGACAAAGGAGGGAGGGAGGCGAACCTCATGCAAGTAATCCCTTCTCCATTCTCGCAGAGCAGCCCTTTTTTCAAAGGAGAGCGAGTCATCGAAACACTCTCCGGTCTCCAGGTCGACGAGTTGAGAGAGAGCCCTTCCAAATTTTTTGCTCGTCATCTCCCGGTGGACGAGATGCGCCATCAAGGCCGTCTCTTCAGCTCTGAGATCAATTCCCCTCAGGGGCATGTAAGTCTCTTGATCCCAATGCAAAAGGCCCTTAATGGAATCAAGAACTTTTGCTTTGCGGGCGCTTTCAAAGATCTTTTGGTACGGATTCATCCCTCCCCCGTTGGGAAACTCGGCCCTTAAGGGCCGGGTATTTTCAAAAGACAGGTTGGACCGAGTTCAAAACTCGGCCCAAAACACCAAAAATTCTCTGGGCCTTAAGGCCTGAGTTCATCCCTTGCTCCAAATTCTAGTCTTGCCCACTTCCGCTTTAGACGCAAGAGGAGGATGAAGCTCTTTTCCAAAAGGTTAGAGAGAGTGTGAAAAAGGGGAGAGCAGAAGAGCCAGCTTAAAAAGAAGAGGACAATGGAGGAGCTGCCCACGAGGATGTCCGAAACCCAGTGGGCTCCCGTGATGAGGCGGGGGAGGCATAAAAGCGCGGCGTAAGCGGCTGCGAAAAGCGCAAGGCGCCCTCGGACGAGGTAGCCATAAAAGGAAGCAAAGAGAAGCGCCGTTGTGGCATGGTCTCCGGGAAAACTTTTCAAGGAGGAGTCCTTGATGGAAATCCAGGGAATCTTGTCATTGAGATGGATGGCGTTTTCAAAGAAGGCTGATGGACTCGGCCAATAGTAGTGCAGCTGCTCGCGGATGAAGAGTCTGTTGAAAAAGTAGATGACGGCAGCGCTGTAGGCGGCGCAAAGCAGAAGCTCGGCGAGCCGCCTGGGCCGGACAAAGGGAGAGCCCGTGAAAAGATAGGCGGCGAAAAAAGAGAGGATGCAAAGATCTTCCAGCCAGTCGGCCCAAGGGTGGTTGGCCGCCGCCCAGAAAGTCTGCCACCACAGGGGGCCCTCGAGCGTGGAATTCAAGAGATGGAAGAGGGTGGTATCCAGGATTTTCCACAGAGCCTTTGTCGGAGGAAAAAAGAGGGATGCAAAGAGAAAGAGGATCAAAAGATGCAAGAGAAAGAGGGCTTTTAGGTTCCACCTTTTCATCTTGGAATTGAGGGAAGAGGAAAAAAGTTTAGGATAGCTGTTCACTTATGTCACCTCGTTCTTAAAAATTTCACTCCAAATAGGGCGCCGCAGAAGAGGAAGGGAGCGAGCAGAGCTGTATAGGGGGAGACGACCCGGTTCTCTCCCAAGATGATGGAGGCGTCGATCAACGTGAAAAAGGCGATGAAGCCGAAAAGAGAGACGCTGTAAATGAGAAATGGAGAATAACGGCGGGAATAGCGGATGCAATAGGGGGCGACGGCTACAACGGCAAGAAGAGAAGAGAGAGGCATCAGGCATTTATATAGGAAATGGGTGGCCAGTTCCGAGGAGTGATAGGAGTTAGTCACTCGTTTTTTGGTCAAAAACTGAAAGAGTTCCCGGATCGAGCGGTTTTCAATTGGAGTCTTTCCTACCCGCGCCATTGCCGGGCTCCATTTGAGGTCTTTTAGCAAAAGGTGGTCGTACGAGGCTTTTTTGCTTAATACTCCTTCTGAATTGCGCTGGATGTGATCGACAAAGAAAGCTTGAGGATCCTTGGGGTCAGCTTTGAGATATTTAATCCTCCAGATCTCATCAAAAGAGCGGACCCAGAAGAGGTCGAAAAAGTATTCCCTCGAGGGCGTCGTCGTCTGGTAGATAAGCCTGGAGTTGTCTTTCAGGTAGAGAATGTGCAGAGGCTCTTTGCGGTTTCCTCTGTAGGAGTGCTTTAAGTGCGATTCGTAAAAGTTGTTTAAGAATCCGACAGCCGGAGGGTAGAAGAACTCATAGTTGCAGTAGAGGAAGAGCGAAGAGAAAAGGGCGATCTGAAAAAAAGGACGGAGAAGGGTTTTGGTGTTCATGCCGGAAGTTTGGAGGGCGGCGAGTTCTCGGTTGTTGTTCAAAGAAGAGAGGACTTTAATGGTGGCAACCATGACAGCTAGCGGAATGATGAGATCGGCATATTTGATGAATTGATAGAGATAATAAAGGACGATGGAGAGGAAGGAAAGGTGCGATTCGCGGATGAAGTCTTGGATATGGGCAGAGGCATCTAAAACGGCAAAGATAAAATAAAAGGAAAAGAGAAAGAGAGTAAAAATTCTTAAAATTTCTTTAAAAAAGTAGCGCTGCCAGATCTTGGTTCCGATCATTCAATCCCCCTGGAGATTCTCCTTAAGAAAAATAGGCAGCTCAGCATCACCAGCGGGTGGGGGAGGAGGTAGACAAAACTTGAGGCGAGAGGGGAGTGGCGAATGGATTTGGCCGCTAAAAAGCAGATCAGGGTAAAGGATGAGAGAAAGAGAGCGAGAACGATCCCCCTTTTTTTTCGGTCGCGTCCGATCTGCATGCCAAAGGAGACTCCAATGAAAGTAAAAGTGAAGGCGGCGAGGGCAAAAGAGAGACGACGGATGATTTCCAGGTGTCCCCTGCTTAAGGTGAAGTTGTAGTGATCTCGTGTCTTGAAGAGCTTTCTTGCCAGGATGAGGCGCAGCGGCATGTAATCATAGTTCAAGCTCCCTTCCAGATTCTGGATGAAGGGAGCCAGATTGGCGGCCTTTGTCGCCATGGTCTTTTGATTTTCGATGATCAAATGGTCGTAGATGTCCTCCTGTTTGGGATCGCTGCTCGTGATTAATCCCACCTTTTCTCCCTTGAGATAGTCGTGATCTAAATAAAGCCTCTTTGCAAGGAACAGGGCGGATCTTCCATTCGTCCGGTTGTTGAAGAGGACAAGCGCGCCTTTTGCCTCTTTTCCCGGCTCGAAAGAGTGGATGTCAAAAAGAGCGTCGGGGATGCGGATCAAAGACTCTTTTTGAGTTAAAAAAAGAGGGTTGTCTGCCGTCATCTTGTAGATCAGGGTTTTGGAAAGGGTGCGACAGTGAGGGGAGAGTTCGGAGACAAAGGCAAAATTGAGAAGCGTTAAAAAACCTCCCGCCAGAAGCAGGGGGAAGATGATCGGCTTTAATCCCAGTCCCGAAGCGCGGAAAGCGGTCAGTTCATGCGTGTGGCTTAAGCGTTGAAAGAGAAGGATGGGGGCAATCAGGCCGGAGATCGGAAGCGCTATGGGTAAGATGTAGGGGATTTGGTAGAGGGTGAAGAGGACAACCATTGCAAAAGAGGAGCCGGATGAGGCAAACTGGGCGATCTCTTTAAAACGGATGATGAGAAGGATGGAGATAAAGGAAGTGAGACAGAGGATCAGGACTTTAAAGTAGTTACGCAGCAAATAACGCCAAAGAACAGGCATAAGACCTCTCCCTTGAGGAGTTTATACGAGGGGAAGATAAAATTGGACAGAAAAATACAACAGATCGTGAAAGGGTTCCTTCGGAGGTACTATATTGCCGGCCGCCCGCTGCTCCTCGGTTTTTCAGGAGGACCCGATTCGACGGCCCTTTTGCTTCTTCTACAAGAGTGCTCCCGCTCTTTTCCCATCCCTCTTCATGTCGCCCATCTCGATCATGGATGGAGAGACGAGAGCGCTCAGGAAGCAGAGGAGCTAAAAAGAAGAGTGGAGGCGCTTGGATTGCCGTTTCATATGAAGAGAATTAAAACTCCAAGGGGAGGACGCAATCTTGAAAAAAAGGGAAGGGAGGAGCGCCTTAATTTTTTTTCTGCGCTATGCCGTCAGGAGGGATGCCAAGCTCTTCTCCTCGCCCATCAAGCAGAAGACCAGGCGGAAACCGTTCTCAAACGGGTTTTAGAAGGGGCAAGCCTGATCCATCTGGGCGGAATGAAAGAGGTCTGTCATCTAGATGGGATGGAGATCTGGCGCCCCCTTCTCCGTTTGAGCAAAAAAGAGATCTGCACATGGCTGAACGCTAGAGGGACGCCCTATCTTCTGGACCCCGCCAATGAAGACGAACGGTTCTTAAGGGGAAGGATGCGCTTTAGGATCTTTCCCGAGATCAAGAAATCGTTTGGCAAAGATGCCGCCCTTCCTCTGGGTCGAGTGGGGGCTGCAGCACAGGAACTCAAGGAGTATTTGGAACGAAGGGTAGCTCCCTTTTTGAAGAGATTGGAAAAAAAGAGCGACGGGTGGGTTTTAGATCTCAATCCGTTTTTACCCTTAGAGAAGATCGAGCTTTCCGCCTTGGTGCGCATCCTGGCTCAAAGAGAGGGGTGCTTTCTCTCTTTTGAGGCTGTGGAAGCTTTGTGTAAGTCTATAAACGCCAAGGGACTATGTAAAAAAAAGGCTTCAAAGAGAGGGGAGTTTCTCTCAGGGCGGGGCGTCCTTGCGATGAAGAACCTACCCCAATAACTTATTCTTCTGTTATGATGATGACAGGGTCTAAGGGTAGGTTGACCGGTGCAGATACTCTCTTTTTGGACCTTTGCCAGCTAAGCGAATGATGACAAATCAAAATAAGCCAAGTCCTATGAAAAAGCGGGGATTCCCCGGGAGTTTCCTCCTCTTTTTATTAGTCGCTCTTCTCATTTTTTTAGCTTTCCACCATTTGACGGAAGATCAGGGCGGCAAAGTCTCCTTTAGCCATCAGGTCGAGCACCTCGTCAATCTTGACCTTATCAAAAAAGAGGAGAGCCGCAAGATTGCCTTAAATGACAACCTTGTCTCCTTTAGCGGGAAATTTCGCGATCGCTTGACGGAAGAGGCGCAAAACCGCTTTCGGTATCTCGAACTGCTCAGTAAAAATCACCAATTTGTAGACGAGGGAAAGAATCTTGAACAGGATCTCTCTTTGCTCCGCCGCCATGCAAAAGAGGCCGCGGACTGGTTTTTACATCTGAGCGGCCTTCCCGTCCCCGAAGGGGGATACCGGGTTGTCGGAAATATCTACGATACCCCCTCTGAAGAAAATGCCATTGTCATCACTAAACTCTCTCCCAAAAAGATTTTGAGCCTCCCTGACATCCGGGAGAAATTTACTGCTCTTTATCCCAATCCGACAGCGGCGTCTTTGGAGGAATTTAATAAGGATCTGCTCACGCTTATCCAAGAGTTTCGCTCTCCTGCCCTCGGCATCGGCAGCGAGGCAATGAAGCAGCAGCTCAAGACGCTTCAAGAACAAGTCGTTCAAGCCTCTCAGATCGGACGGCAGCAGCAGCTCGCCCTCTATCAGGAAGCGCTTGTTTCATTGGGAAATCTCACCTCTGAAATCGATCGCGAAGAGAGCGGGGGCGTACGTCTGATCCAATTGCGCAGCGTACGCAATTACAAGGCCGATTTAGAGCAGTCTCACCTTCTTACAGAGGAATTGGAGAAGAATACGGCGCAGCTAAATAAAGCGCGCTCTTTGGTCGCAGGGGTGGTTTGGTATTTTAACAACCAGGAGCTCTCAACGCGCGCCTTAGAGAAGCAAGATCCCGAGGTCTTCAATCAATGGGTTGCTCAAGCAAAACAGGAGTGGGACAATTTCAACTACAATAAGGGAAGCAGTTTCAAAGCGCCCGACCAGCCGCGCAATGTTGTTTTGGAGCGCACTTTTAAAAGTGAAGAGCCCGCTCCCAACTATTTTAGTTATTTCTTAACCCTTCTCCCCGTCATCCTTGTCGCTTTTCTCCTCTACTTTGTCTTTTCACGGCAGATGAAAGGAGGAATGGGGGCCGGAGCGATGACTTTCGGCAAATCGCCGGCTCGGCTCATGACAAAGGAGCAGAATAAGACCACCTTCAAGGATGTCGCAGGCTGTGATGAGGCAAAAGAGGAACTCAAAGAGGTGGTCGATTTCTTGAAAGATCCCTCAAAATTTACGGCGCTTGGCGCCCGCATCCCCAAGGGGGTGCTGCTCTTTGGAGCTCCGGGAACCGGAAAGACCCTCATTGCAAAAGCCGTGGCCGGAGAAGCGGACCGTCCCTTCTTTTCCATTTCGGGATCCGATTTTGTTGAGATGTTTGTCGGCGTGGGAGCCAGCCGTATCCGCGACATGTTCGATCAGGCCAAAAAACACGCTCCCTGCATCATCTTTATGGATGAGATCGATGCTGTAGGAAGGCATCGTGGCTCCGGCATCGGAGGGGGGCATGATGAAAGAGAACAGACTCTCAACCAGCTCTTAGTTGAGATGGATGGTTTTGACACGAGCGAAGGGGTCATCCTGATCGCCGCCACCAACCGCCCCGACGTTTTGGACAAAGCACTCTTAAGACCCGGACGTTTTGATCGCCGCATTGTGATCGATCTTCCCGACGTGAAGGGACGCTATGAGATCCTGAAAGTGCATGCCCGGCGGATCAAACTCGATCCTTCCGTCGACTTGATGAAGATTGCGCGCAACACGCCCGGTGCTTCGGGCGCCGACTTGGAGAACATCCTCAACGAAGCAGCCCTTATGGCAGCGCGAACGGGAAGATCGGCCGTTACGGTTGCAGAGACCAATGAGGCGTGCGATAAGGTGCGCTTTGGAAAAGAGAGAAGAAGCTTAGAGCTCGATGAGACGGAAAAGAGGACGACCGCGATCCATGAGTCGGGACATGCCATGGTCGCTCTTCATGTCGAGCATGCCGACCCCGTCGATAAGGTTACGATCATTCCGCGCGGATTTGCTTTAGGGGCGACCCATTTCATGCCCAAGAAGAATCGCGTCAATTATTGGAAGAAAGAGATCCTCGATCAGCTCGCCGTTTTGATGGGAGGGCGCGTTGCCGAGGAGATCTTTGCGGCAGACATCTCCAGTGGCGCACAGATGGATTTTTCTCAGGCGACCAAACTGGCCCGCAGTATGATCTGTCAATGGGGAATGAACGACGCTTTAGGCCAGGTCAGCTATGACGATCAACTGGAAAACGGTTTTTCGGGGTTTGGAAGCCATCCCGAGAAGAAATATTCCGAAGAGACTGCCAGGCAGATTGACGAAGAGGTGCGCAAGCTGCTCAACGAAGCCCATCAAAGAGCTCATGAGATCATTTTGTCCCACAGGGATCAGGTGCAGTTGATGGCCGACATGCTCATGGAGTTTGAAACCCTCTACAAAGAAGATGTCGAGGAGATCATTGCCGGCAAGTGGGATTCCGAGAAGAAAAAAGAGCGTATCAAAGCGCTCGATGAAAAGTATCGCAAGCGGCCCCCTCCGCCCCCTCCCGAGCTTGTGAAAAAAGAGGATCTCTCTTCCCTTTCGACAACGGATGATCCCTCTCCCCAGCCTACCTGAGGCT
>Ga0154336_126_pt2 | contig 33107 bp, 29 predicted proteins | sample RifGroA2_FD_115864 | JGI IMG/M metagenome (GOLD analysis project Ga0154336, IMG submission 115864) | Chlamydiae bacterium GWA2_50_15
TCAATCAGGAATCACAACTTGATTTGCCCAAGTGGTGGGCTCGAAGATTTCCCAGGTTCCGAGCAATGTGGCGTTTTGATGAAAATCTTTTTCAGAGAATAGACAGGCGCGATGATCCTTTTTTGAAGGATTTTCAGACGTAAACTCTTGGTTCACCAGTTCTGCAATTTTTGGATCCTGCGATCGAATGAATTCAGATAAATGTTCCTGAAAATCGTTTTTGATTGGATATTGATCCTCCAAGAACAGGATGCTGAATTTTTTCCCTCTTTTCGCAATGTCAATAAATTGTGTCGGAATAATCGCATCGCCCGATTGATACTTTGGATTAAAACCGCCATTCCAACTAAATCCAACTACTGTTGAGGCATCTTGAAATGATTTTGAACTCAACCAACAATAGTGCGTGATGAATTCCATGGATCGGCCTTCTTGATCACGCAAGATACCCAACTTAGTCCCTGAATCATCGGTTCTTTCAAAGATCAGAGTGGGATCGTATTTTTTGAGCACTCGTTCAATGATATCGAAATAATTGATGCTCGAGTTTTTACCCATGTAAAATAAGAAAACGGTCTTTTGCCCGGGTTTTGTTTCTTTTAAATAGTATCGAGCCAAGCTCGCCATCAGGTGAATTGCCTGATGTTCATTGTATTTTGTGATTCTGCTTTCGCGAAATTTTTCATTTCCATGAGAAAACGCTTCCGAAGCTTCCAAGCCATTAAATGGCAGATCCCAAACAATAGATACATTGGCGTATTTCTGATCGGCTCGTAATTTCTTTTGATAGATCCACCCGCCTTCCAGCTGTACGCCATCGGCATATTGAGGCAGCTCTTTCAGTGAAATCGTCTTGACTCCATCGATATAATTGTATTCCGTTCCGAAAGCCGCTGAGGAAATGAAGTAAATGATAAATAATAATTTAAACCGCTTAAGCATAAAGCTATAATGCACTGATCGCCATTAATTATCACTCAAAAACCTATGATGCCGACTTAAAGATTTTTAGTTAGGCGCTTAAATGAATTCGATGATCTTAAGATCAGATTTGATTAAAGGATAGGAAATCCAATGGCCTTTTTATGGAAGATCAATAGGGAGAAGGGGTGCGCATTGAATGAGATAGAAAAGAAAGCAGACCCTTTCCGAGGGAAGGGATCGCTTCTTTGGCCCCACAAACAGCACATTGTTTTGTAAATGGGTGCGGCTTCGAAATGATTCCTCTTGAAGTCTTCGCATATCCCTGTCCAAGACCGACCGGAACACATTTGAGATACCACTCACCCTGAACAACTACATCAGAATAGATTGATATATAAATAATTTATTATCCATATTTTGACAAGCAGGGAAATATGACGGTTCGTAGAGGTGGATTAAGGAGCGGCATGGAGATATCATAATCCCGGCAATCTTCGCTCCAGAAAATATAGCACTAGCCCGCAAATTTAGCCCTAGACAGTCAAGACGGCGCTTGTGCCAATCAAAGGGGAAATTTCGTGGCACTGAATGAGACAGAATGCTATGGTTAAAACACAAAAAATCTTGCATGGGGTGCAAGAGGTCGGAGGTTCAAATCCTCTCACCCAGATTTTTGTTGTTTCTTCTCTGGGTGTAGCGCAGTTTGGCTAGCGCGCTTGCTTCGGGAGCAAGAGGTCGGAGGTTCAAATCCTCTCACCCAGATTTATACGCAAATGCACTCAAATTTTTGAAGTTGTTTGGGCATAATCCAAAGCGTTCTCATGAAGGAAAGGCTCCTCGGAAGAGGATTTCCTCTAAAGGACGGCGCTCGCTGGGCGCTTCGTCCTTTTGCATCTCTTGAGAGAGCAGCTCTTTGGAAGCGCGTCTTCCGATGGCAGCCATGGCTTCTACCTGATATCCCTTTGGAATTTTGAGCTTCTCTTGCGCGCGGGCATAGTCAAAGCCCGACATCCCATGGACCACCCATCCGCGCATGAATCCCTGAAGAGCAAGGCTCATCCACGCGGCTCCCGTATCAAAGCTATGGGTGGGATTGGGTTTTTCATCAAACTCGTAGTTCTGCCTCGAGGCCATCACAACCAGAACGGCTGCTCTCTTTGTCCACTGCCGATTGTAGGGAACCAGGAGTTGATAAAAAAGCTCCCACTCGGGAGTTTGTCTTTTAGCATAGAAAAACCGCCACGGCTGGCTGTTGTAATTGGAAGGGGCCCATCTGGCGGCCTCAAAGAGAGTAAAGAGCTCCTCGTCGGAAATCTCTTCTCCGGTCAAAGAACGAGGGGACCAGCGATTTAAAAAAACCGGATGAACCGTATAGTCGGATTTACGAATGCTCATATTTAAAGTTCTCTCTCCACCGGATTTGCTCCTTCTCTTTTTTTTACCATGAGCAACGTATCTAAAAAAATCAACACCGGTTGTTCAAAACTCTGTTCATAAGAGGTTCGCTTGCCCGTTTTTCAACAACGAGAACGACTTTTTCACCTTCTGTTGACAAGTTCTGAACAGTGCGTTTTCTCTATAAAAAAGGAGCTGTTTTCGACATTTCCACATCTTTCGAAGAAAGAAGAAGTTAATAAATAAATACTCTCTTCTTCAGAAAAAAGTTGTGGGAAATCTTCCCTCTCTTCAGTTAAGATCTTCGCTTGATGGAAGAGCTAACCCCAAATGCCTTCTTTGATTTGGAAAAATTTTCGCATGCAGCGCTCTTTGAAGAGTGCCGCTTTGTGTGGGAGGCGCTTATTCAAATGGAGGCCTATCTCAAGAAGGCCTCTTTGGGGGGGATTGAGTGCGCCGTTCCTTCTGCCGCTACGCTCGTGCATCCTGAGAGCATTGCGATCGGAAAAGGGACGGTTATTGAGGAGGGAAGCTATCTCCGCGGTCCCTGCCTGATCGGAGCGGGCTGCACGATTCGACAGGGCGCCTATCTTCGCGGTCCCGTGATCTTGGGAGACGGCTGTGTGATCGGACACGCATCAGAGGTCAAGCACACGATTGCGTTGAACGAAGCGCATGTCGCCCACTTTAATTATGTTGGAGATTCTATTTTAGGAAATGGTGTTAATCTTGGAGCTGGTTTTATTTGCTCTAATTTGAGATTTGATAAAGCTCCGGTCGTGGTCGTTATTAGGGGAAAGCGGATTGAGACGGGCTGCAAGAAGCTTGGTTTGATTGCCGGAGACGGCTCTCATCTGGGGTGCAACGGCGTCTCCAATCCGGGGACTCTTTTGGGGAAGCAAGCGGTAGCTTTCCCCTGTCTCAATTTTGGCGGCTTTCACGGTGCGCATGCGCTGATTGCCAAAGGGGGAAAGAGGCGATGACGGCTTCCGTGGAGGAAAAGGGGACGACTTCTCGCTTGTATTATTTTAAGGATTTGATTGAAAAAGAGATTGCCCTCTCTTTGACGTTTTTTGGGGAAAAGACCAAGCTGCGCGACGCCTGTGAATACGCCTTGAAAAGCGGGGGAAAAAGAGTCCGCCCCCTTCTTGTCTTTCTTATTGCAGAGGCCCTTGGGAATGGATTGAACGTGGCGGAAGCGGCGGTTGCGGCAGAATTTTTTCACACGGCTTCCCTGATTGTAGACGATCTTCCCTGCATGGATAACGATGATTTAAGACGTAATGCGCCCTCTTTGCACAAGATGTATGGAGAGCCGGTTGCCCTCCTTGCAAGTTATGCCCTGATGACGGCGGGCTTTGAGTGGCTGGTGAAGAGCGGAGAGAGGATGCGCTCTGCACCCGCTTCTTTTTCCTTTGTCGCCGATCGGGCGGCCCTCTTTGTATTGAATGCAGCTTCTCGGTCTTCCGGTATTACGGGAGCTACCGGGGGGCAATTCTTCGACCTCTTTCCAAAAGAGGGGGGATTCGATGCTCTCAAGCGAGTCCTCTACCAAAAGACGGTGACGCTCTTTGAGGTCGCTTTTTATGCAGGCTGGCTCTTTGGAGGAGGAGCTTTTGACGCTCTTCCTCAAGTGAAAGAGAGCGCTTACCATTTTGGCATGGCTTTTCAAATTGCCGACGACATGGGAGACGAGAGCCAAGATAGCGACAAGGGCGTCTCTTCGAACGTCGTCCATCTTTTAGGGAGAGAGAGCGCCCGGACGCTCTTTGAAAAAGAGCTGGAACTCTTTCGGAAAGGGGCCAAAGAACTCTCCATCTGGTCCCCCTCTTTCGAAAAACTCATCTCGATTCTTTGCATGGCCTCTTAAACTCGACTTTGCAACTTTTTGGACCCGCCTGCCTCGTCTATTTGCTCTCGGACGTTCGACCTACGGTCGAACTGGGAGATTCTTTAAACCAGGAAGGGGTTTTTAACCTCTTCCTGGTTTAAATAACTCCCCCGAGAGCAAATATCTCGAGGCCTTCGGGCCCAAAAAGTTGCAAAGTTGAGTTAAACTCGACCATAGGCCGAATGTCCGAGAGCAAATAGACGAGGCAGGAGCGCCCAAAAAGTTGCATGTCGAGTTAAACGGTGACGGGGTCTTCGGCCGTCTCCTCTTTAGGAAGAATGCCCGACTGCTTGCAAGATTCAAAGACTGCAGCTTCAATCTCTTCTGCGAGTTTAGGATTGTTTTTGAGCTCTTCGCGGGCGACCTCTCTTCCCTGGCCGATGCGGCTGTTTTTGTAGCTGAGCCACGCTCCCTTTTTTTCAATGATCTGAGAGGCAATCCCCATGTCGATGATCGAGCCCAAATGAGAAATCCCTTCATTGAACAGGATGTCGAATTCAGCCGTTTGGAAAGGAGGCGCCATTTTATTTTTGACGACCTTAACCTTGACGCGGTTGCCGATATCGCGATTGTCGGCCCCCTTGATGGAGGCGATGCGGCGGATGTCCAGGCGGATGGAGGCATAAAATTTTAAGGCGCGGCCGCCCGTGGTAGTTTCCGGGTTGCCGAAGAGGATGCCGATCTTTTCGCGCATCTGGTTAATGAAGATGGCGCAGGTATTGCTCTTGGAGAGGGTAGAGGTGAGTTTACGAAGAGCCTGAGACATCATGCGCGCCTGGAGACCCATATGAACATCCCCGATCTCTCCTTCCAGTTCGCTTTTGGGAACGAGAGCCGCGACGGAGTCGATGACGATGACGTCGATTGCATTGGAGCGCGCAAGCATCTCTGCAATGTTTAGGGCGTCTTCTCCGCAATCGGGTTGAGAGATCATCAGATCGTTGAGATTGACTCCAATTTTTGCCGCATAGGAGGGGTCCAGGGCATGTTCGGCATCGATGTAGGCGGCCAGCCCTCCCATCTTTTGCGCATTGGCGACGACATGGGTCGCCAGGGTGGATTTTCCCGAGGACTCCGGTCCATAAATCTCCACAATGCGGCCGCGCGGAACACCGCCGATTCCCAGGGCCACATCCAGAGAGAGCGCTCCCGTCTTAATGACGGAGATCGCACGTGTCGTGGAGTGTTTTCCCAAAGACATGATCGATCCCTGTCCGAACTGCTTTTCAATATGGGTAATGGCAAGCTCAAGAGCTTTCTTTTTTCCTTCGAAATTGGGTTGACTCATAGCGCTCCCTCCTTTTTGAAAAAAGGATCACCTGCTCTTTGCTTCTCGTCAAGAGGAATGTTGTTCCGTGCAAAGCCGGCGAGGTTATTAACCCGAGCCTCAAACAGGCGGCAAGAAGCGCTGAGTGGCAAAGCCGGATCGATTAGAGAAAACTTTTATCTGAATCAATCTCTATTATAAAAGTATTATATAGACTAGATGTGAGAAAGAAAAAATTGTAAAGAAAGGAGAGTTGATGTAAAAATCCGAACTCGCTTTGGTGTACTTTGCGTCAGCCGCATGTTGGTGAGGAGGTTGCCGGATGAAAATGGGAGGCAAGAAGCTTTCTGCGGCTTTACCCGCTCGAGTCCTTAAGTGCAGCTCGTGGTGCAAGAACACTCTCCTCTACTCAAGGAGATGGGTTTGCTTTGCCTCGCTCATGTGCTTTGTCTCCTATGTGCGTGCCGATGTAGTCAACTCTTGCGAGACAGATGATGTGCCTCCTTTTGCCAAACTTTTTCAAACAATGGAGGTTAAGAGCCTTCTTGAGTTTGGGATGGGAAAGGGAACTCGCTATTTTTTGGATCACTGTAAAGAAGTCACCTCCGTAGAAATCCTCGCTCCTGAAGGCTCAGACCAAAGATACCAAGAGTGTGTGCATTTCTTTGGCCACTTGAAGAGATGGAAGCCGATCCTCTACCGCGGAAGCGCACATCTTGGCTTTGCAAGCCGGTGCGCTCTCTCTTTTCACAAAGATGCGGCTCTTTATGATTCACACTATGTTTTGGAATTGAAAAAACTGTGCGATGGGCTTTTTCAAGAAAGGAGATATGAAGCGGCCTTCGTCGATTCTTCCATTTCTTATCAAGCCGATCTTGTGCTTGAGTTGTTTGATCGGGCAGACATCATTGTTGCACATGAGATGAATCGCGGGGCTAAGGCGTATGGATGGGATAAAATCTCTGCTCCTTCAAATTATGTGAAAATCCCCTTTGTTGATGGGATGGGGACGACTGTTTGGGTGAGAAAAGAGAAAAAAGAGGTCATAGAAGCTCTTGGCGGCGTTCTAAAGAGAGAAAAAAAAGGGCTTAGGGTCTTTTTCCCCAATATTCACGGGAGTTTAACCTATTCTTTTGGAAGAGCTTTAGAGTATTTAGGCCATACGCTGGTTCTTCCTGGGGATTCCCTTGCTCCTCCCTCTTCAAAGAAACTGCGCAAGGCGGGAAAGAAGAAGAAGGAACACAAGATTCGTTATGGCAGCTATGGAAACGAGCGATTTAAAGCTCTATTATCCAATGTTGAAATTATTGAAAAAGAGCAATTCTTTTCGCACCCCCCGGATATCATTTTTATTAATTGTCCGGAGGTTGAAAAAGACGTGATCCGCATGCGGGATCACTTGGCGAGCCTGGGCCGCGCCCAAGGGGTAAAGCTCGCCTTCCACTCCGGAAATAATCAGATGGCATATCATTCAAAGAATGTACGCAACCTCCTTCAGTCCGACGCCAAGACGGCTTCCCTCTTTTCCGAAGTCCGCCCCTTTGTGGTTCATTGGATTCCCTGGTTTGATTTTGAACGCTATGCCTTTCAGGGCTGCAGCGATGAACCTCTTTTAGCCAGCTATTTAAAACATCACTATTCGATAGCCTTCCCGAAAGGCAAGCAGCTCTTCGAAGAGTTTTCGGCTCATCAAAAAAAGGAGCTTCCCGATCTTATCTTGGAAAACTTTAGCGGTCTTGGCTCCGAGGAGGTGTTGAAGGTGATGCGACGGAGTGCGGCGACGCTTCATATCAAAGATACGGAAGGGATCGGTTATACCATTTTGGAGAGCTTGGCGGCGGGGAGGCCGGTCTTTTTAAAACGGTCGTTTTCCCAAGGAAGTCGGATGATGAATTGGTGTATTGAAGGAAAAACTGCCTTTTTTTTTGACACGATTGAAGAATTAACAGAGAAAGTACAGCATTTTTTTGCGGACGCTGCCTTTCGTCATGAAGTACAACAAAATTGCGCTCAAATTGTGAGGTGGATTATAGACAATGAAAAGCAAGCGCGCGTTCTGGACGCTTTTTTGCAAAACCTAAAATAACCCTTTCGAAGAGGTCTCCTTACGCATTGCACAAGAGGATATAAGACAAAAAGAAGAAGGAAAAGATGGCCGTTTTAGCAGGAGATGTTGGGGGAACCAAGAGTCGTTTTCTCTTAAAGCAGGGGGAAAAAGTGCTGCTGAAGGAGAAGTTCTACAATCGATATTACGAGAGTTTCAGCGAGGTTCTTAAGGATTTTTTAACGAAAAAGAGCGTGAAAATTTCTAAGGCCTGTCTGGGGATCGCCGGTCCGATTTTGCACAACCGGTGCGCTGCCACCAATCTTCCCTGGGAGATTGATGGCTCTTTTCTCTCTTCAGAGTTTAAAATTCCAAAGGTCCGTCTGATCAATGACATGGAGGCCAATGCCTACGGCATCTCCTGCTTGAAGAAAGAGGAGTTCGTCGTCTTGAATCCAGGAGAAAAAGACGCAAAGGGGCATGCGGCCCTCATCTCGGCTGGAACGGGACTGGGAGAGGCGGGCCTCTTTTGGAGCGGGAAGGGACACCGTCCCTTTGCGACCGAAGGATCGCATGCCGATTTTGCGCCCAGAAACGAACTGGAGATCCATCTTCTTTGCTATCTTAAAAAAAAATATGGGCATGTCTCCTATGAAAGGGCGGTCTCCGGGATGGGAATTGCCAATCTCTACCGTTTTTTGGTAGACCAAGGGGTTGAGAAGAGCTCTTTGGCCGTCGAAAAGGTCTTTGAGGAGGGAGGGGATCCTCCCGAAGCGATCTCTGAGGGCGCATTGAAGCTAAAAGATAAGACCTGTCTTCGTGTGATGGAGTGGTTTATCTCGCTTTACGGAGCAGAGGCGGGCAATGTCGCGCTTAAATTTTTGAGCAAGGGCGGACTCTATGTGGGCGGAGGGATCGCTCCCAAAATTCTTCCCCTTTTTAAGAAAGAGACCTTCATGACTGCCTTTGTCGATAAGGGCCGATTTTGCGATTTACTCAAACAGATTCCCGTCAAGATCATCCTCAATGAGGAGACGGCGCTCATCGGCGCCGCAGCCCACGCCTCCGAGAAGGAGTTTTAAAAGAGCCAGCGCCTCACGACAAACGCGGCAGGGTCGAGAGAGGGGGTATTGACAGGCGTTTTTTCTTGGAGGATCTCGCTCAACCTCTCTTCTTTCTTTGTCACGACGACGCCTTGAGGATGGCGGGATTCGATCACCTCCCCTGCGCGCCCGGCAATGACAAGATGGCCCTTCCAGACGATGAGATCAAGGGGTTCAAGCGCCGAGGCGATGCGGGAAGCGGACATCCTTTCGATCAGAAGGCCTTTGCCGAAGAAGAGAAGGGCGGAGCTGTTTCTTGGCGTTGCCCCAAAAGTGACTTCATACAAAAGGCCCGTACAGTCAAGGCCTCTTAAGGTATGCACCTCTTTGGCGTCCCGCGAGAGCGCTCTTTCCGGAGGGTAATATGCAAGAAGTTCTTTGACGCCGCGGCTCCAGTTTCCTCCCCAGATGTAGCGGCGCCCCTGAAGGGAGTAGAGAGCTTTTAGCAGAGACTCTCTTTCCTGAGGAGGCGAGCGCTTCAAGGAAACGGCTCTTTTTGAAAAGGCCAAAAAGCGCTGATCGACAAAGAGAGAGGGAGCGGGATAGGAAGGAGTAGAGACCTGATAGATGTTGGGGCTGATTTTTTTCTGGATGCGGAAGGGAGTGCCAGGCAGGGCAACCATTTCAACGGCGCGAAGAAGCCCCTGCTCGTCCAAGGGCAGGGGGTGGGAAAAGACATGGGCGAAGTGAGGGGTGTTGAGAAGGGGGGCGGGGCGCTCTGCCTTTGCAAATAACATGGCATGGATTATACATAGTATTGGAGATTCGCAGGTAGACGCAAGTTGATTCAAGAATCGGTTTTGAGCCGCGCGAAAGCTCCCGTGGTTGGCCTATCGTAAGTGGGTCAATAGTAAACTAGACGCAAACATCCTTAAAAAAGTCGGGAAAAGAAGATGAGGACAATAGCCGGCGCTGTTCTTTTTTGGGTCTTTCTTTCTGCAGGGTGTCACTCCTCCTCTTCTCCTGTAAGAGAGCGGGAGCTTCGTATCAATCTTGGGCAAAATCCTGCGACGCTCGATCCCGCAAAGGCGCGCGATCTCAATACGCTCACGCTTCTCCGCATGCTGTTCGAGGGCCTTACCCGTCTTTCAAAAGAAGAGAAGCCGGAGCTTGCTTTAGCAAAGGAGGTCTCCCTTTCTCAGGACTTAAAGCGATATACTTTTGCTTTGAAAGAGAGCTTCTGGTCTGAAGGAACGCCTTTAACCGCTTACGACTTTGTCTATGCCTGGCGGCGCGCCTTAAGCCCCGCCTTTCCTTCCGACTATGCCGCTCAGCTCTACGTGATCAAAAACGGAAGGGCTGTCAAGGAGGGAAAGCTCTTGCAAGAAGAGCTTGGCGTAAAAGCCTTGGATGAGAGGACCTTGCAGGTTGATCTCGAACGCCCCGCTCCCTACTTTTTAGAGCTGCTCTCTTTCCCTATCTTCTTTCCTCTCTTGCAAAGCCGGCAAGAGAGCTATTCTCGTTTTGTTGATCACGAAGACTCTTTGGTTGGCAATGGCCCTTTTTGCTTGAAGCGCTGGAAGCAGGATGACTCTCTTCTCATAGAGAAGAACGAGCGCTACTGGGACAGCAAGAGCGTGAAGCTAAAAAGAGTCTTTTTTGTCATGGTAGATTCCGAGACGGAGCTTGCTCTTTTTGAAAAGGGAGAGTTGGACTGGGCGGGCTCTCCTCTCTCCTCTCTGCCTATCGACGCATTAAAGGAACTTCAGAAGAGAGGAAGGGTTAAACAGAAGACTTTTTGCGCTACGAGCTTTGTGCGCCTGCAGACTCAAAAAGGCCCCTTGGCGATTCCGGCATTTCGCAGGGCGCTCTCTCTTGCCGTCAATCGAAAAGAGATCGTCGAGCATGTCACCTGCGGCGGACAGCTCCCTTCTACAACGCTTGTTCCTCCCTCCTTTCGGCTGCATCCTCGGGAGCTTTTTGAAGATGGGGCGACAGCTCAAGCCAAAGAGCTCTTCAAAGAGTCTCAAGTGAGATTGACGCGTCCCTTGACTTTTCTTTATTGCAACGGGACAAGGAACCATTTAATTGCCCAGGCGCTTCAGGAGCAGTGGAGAAAGGCCTTAGGAGTTCTTGTCCGGCTGGAGGCGGCGGAAAGAAAGATCTTTTTTTCGCGCCTTTCTCAAGGAGATTTTGAGCTGGCTTTAGGGGATTGGGTGGCGGATTTTCATGATCCTGTCAACTTTCTTGAAATTCTCAAGACGAAAGATGCCGGGACAAACAGAACAGGGTGGGAAAACGCTCTTTACACAGAGATGCTCGAACGCTCCTTTAACATCGCCGCTTCAAAGGAGCGCTTCTCTCTTTTAGCAGAAGCCGAAAAGATCCTTCTTGACGAGATGCCGCTGATTCCTTTAAACCAAGCAGCAATGCTCTATCTGCATCAAGACAAGATCAAAGGGGTCTCTATTTCTTCAATGGGAAATATGGAGTTGAAATGGGCCTATTTCGATGAATAAAATTGCGTTTTTTTTTACTCTCATGACGGCATCTGCCTGGGCCGGGTCCGTCAATCTTGTCAATGATACCGCCTATTCTTTGCGCGCAGTAGTGCGCGGAGGAGACGGCACCTATCTGGGCGAGATGGTGATCCAGCCCGAGCACAGCATGCGCTGGACGGACACCTATGGCCAGGTCGGCTATTTCGGAAAAGGAAGCATCTACCACGAGCGCTCCACGCGCTCGCAAACTCCCTATGAGGTTCGCTGGTACTGTTTAGACGGCGGCGATTTTGGTATTTCCCGGACGGTGTCGACGGGAGCGACCTCTTCGGCAAGCAGCAGCGAAGGGAGGCGCATGTGCGCGATCCCCAAGAAAAAGAAGGGACCCTATCCCAATCAACCCGAAAGTTATCCTTTGGAGAGAGAAGAATGAAAACTTTTGCCTTTTTGTCTTTGTTCTTTGCGACAAACGCGGCCTTTGCGGGCAGCGTGCGTCTTGTCAATGACACTCCTTTTCTGCTCACTGCCGACATTTTGTCGGCAGACGACACCCTTTTAGGGAAGAAGGAGGTCAAGCCGCAAGAGACTCTTATCTGGGAGGGAAGCTGGTCAGGCAGCACGCACTCGGAAACCCCCTACACGGTAGCCTGGTTTTGTAAGGAAGGGGGAAAGGAATTTTCTGTCAGCTACTCCGTCGGAGAGGGAGCAGCTGCCATGGCGAGTCTGGGAGAAGGGCCCAAGCTCTGTCCGCTCCCGAAGCGCTAACAGTTCGCTTGAGCTTCTGCAACCTGAAAGAGAGCGTCAAAGAGTTGAAGCGTGGTCTCAGAATAGGGCCTTTTGGGCTTTTGCTCCACAGCGTGTTCAATCAGAGTCGAGATCCATTCGTCTGAGAGGGGATGGCCCAAGGCTTGTAATTGGACTCTCACATCATTGATGAGATCTTGCGGGGGAATGTGAGATTTGGCGACGATCCCTTCAATCACGTCCGGAAGAAAATCTCGAACCTCTCGCTTCGGCGGAGGAGCTGAAAAGAAGGCCGTCAATTGTCGGGGAAGAGATCTTCTGACGGGAGGTTTTTGCTGGCGGATGGTATGGGCGACCTCCTGGATCTTTTTTTCAGATTGGCGCCGTTTTAAAAGGGAGATAGAGCGCAGGGTCTCCAGGCGCAAGGGAATACCCTCTTCTTTTTTTTTCTGCCACTCGCTGTCGCACTCTTCCAAAAGTTGAAGCGCTTCGCCGCGCGCCCGTTCTTGGGAATCCTCCTTTCCTTCGGCCCGAGCGCACGCCTCGAAAGAGAGGACGACATTCATTTCAGCAGCTTCGCGCGCCTCTTTAGCCTCTTTTTCCTCCTGCTTCTTTTTTTCGGAAGAGCAGCATGAGCCGAAGAGGCGAGAGAAAAGAGTCTCTTTTTTGGGCTCAAACCGTTGATTAACGACAACTACGTGCGCTCCTTGACCCACACAGCAGATGAAGGTTGGGGAATTGCCTTGGGCGGTCACGGAGGGCATCAGGGGGACAGGAGACATCTTATTTTCCTCGCTTGTTGCTATTGGCCTTCGAGAAGCGGCAATCCGCCCTCGTAGGGGATCTTCTTATTTAAAATGCCGTCAGGATCAAAGAGAGAGGCCAAGCCTTTTCCATTGACCACTTTGGAGATAGGGCGTTTACTGCCCCGTTCAAAGTAACTTCCTGCGACGAGGCTGTCTTGATGGTATTCTTCCGAAAGCATGAGGTCTCCGTCCCGATACCAGGCAAAACTTAAGCCCTGTTTTTTATTTTGATGATATGAGCAGCTGCTCTCTGCAGAGCCATCCGGATACCAGGTCTTGATAGGCCCCTGGAGGGCGTCTTCATGCCAGGTGCAGAGGATTTTTGTAAGGGCGCTCCCGGGATAATACTCCCGTTCTTCTCCCTCCTTCATCCCCTCTTTGATTTTGTAGACGGTTTTTAAACAGCCGCCGGGAGAGAAGAGTTTGACGACCCCTTCGGATCGCCCGCCTTGACATTCATGCAGCTCAGAAAGAGAGCCGCTTTCGGGATCGAACTGCGCCTTAAAGCCAGTCCCCTTGTCGATCGTTGCAACGTGAGCGCCCTTCCGATCCAGGTACCGGGCGGTTTTGAGAAAAGCATTTTCGTAGACCTCTTCATATTGGAGCTGGCCGTTTTCCCAATAGCCCGAAGCCAGGCCTTCTTTTACTCCTCTTTTGTAGGAGATTTTTTCCAAAAGCTTTCCCTGGTCATTGAAAAGTTCTACCTCTCCATCGATCTCCCCTGCGACATAGGGAACTCTTTTTTGGAGGTTTCCGTTGGGATGGTAGTGGAGGGAGGGCGCGCTCAAAACGCCCTTTTCATAGAAGATTTCGGCCTGGAGATTGCCGTTTTCATCAAAGACGGCCGCTTTTCCTTCAAAAAGCCAGCTCTTTTGAGCAAGTTCTGTTAAGTCGGCGGTTCCGTCGATGACGTGCAAATCGATCCTAAGCCTTCCATTGGCATGCCACTCCTGAAAGTTTCCATGGGCACGTCCGTCGATGCTATCCAGCCATTGCCAAATCTGGCCGTTAGGGTGGTAGCTGGTCAGCACAGATCTGCTCTTTCCTTCTTCATTTCGGGAAAAGACGCGCAGGACTCTTTGATAGGGCTGAGGCTTTGAAAAATCGACTCTGGAATAGGGAGAGAGGCGTTCTTTGGAGCCGATCGTTTCCGTAAAGCCGTTGCGGTCGATGATTTGCATGTTGATCAGATCGCCGCCCCCCGTTCTTCCGGCGCAGCCTCCAAGGAAGAGGAGGAGAGCTGTAAAAATATAGGATTTCATCTTAATCCTTCCCGTTTGATGAGTTTTAAAGAGACAGAAAAGACGTTTTCAGAAGACGAGAGAGGGACTTTTCTTAGGTCGAGCGCTTCGATGATGAGTTGCGGCGCCTTTTCTGGGGGCGCAAAGGGAGGAATGAGGACGCCTTCGATCAGAGAGAGGACCTTTTTCACATCGTCCTCGTTCATGAGAACAGGGCTCTCCTGCCGCTCTTCGACCTCTTGAAGCTCTTTGGCCCGCCTGATCTCTCCTTCTACAAAGCGGAGCTGTTGGAGCGGGATCTCTTTGTCAACAGTTCCGCAAAGAGAGTGGGCTTCTCTCTCTCTTTGAAGGAAGAGCAGGCTTTCCAGCTGCGTGTCAATGAAGTGGGGAGAGGCCTCTTTGAGTTGTTGAAGACAGCAGCTCTCCTTTGCTTTTTGAGCCTTGGCCAGAAGAAAAGAGCGATAGAGGCTCTCCATTCTCTCTTCAGTTGCCCTTAATGAGGATAATTGAAAGTGTGTCAGCATGAGAAAATAGAGAAGGGGCAAGGGCGCTAGAATCAGGAGAAGGAAAGGGGAGAGAGAAGAGAGCTTATAGAGAGGGCGCAAGAGGTGAAAAAGGCTCATAAAGCCCTCGTTTTTAAATAAAATTTTGCAAAGTAGGAGTTGTGATGGGCTCTCCAGACAATCTCTTTTTTTGCATCGACGAGAGCGTCGCCCGTCAAGAGGGCGTTGTGAAAATCTCGCGCTGCTGTTGGAGAAGAGGAAAAGAATTCCAGCTCGAGGCAGGCAAGAAAGGGCTCGTTGCCGCCGTTGAGCTTAGGGTAGCGCTCGAGTTGATAGAGCACGCGGGAAATCTCTAAGGGAGGCTTCATCTGGGGATGGGAGCCAAGCCATTGCAAAACGTTTGCGACCTTGGGGACAAAGAGAAGCCCGGAAGCCGGGCCATTCCCGCCGGCTGTCTCTTTTTCCAGAAGAGCAAGCCCGGCGTCAAGGGAGAGCTCTTGGTTCAAGAAGGTCGAGAGTCTTTTTTCTAAAGCGCTCTTTTTGGATCTGACTACAACCTGGTGCAGAGTGCCAAAAAGCACCGCGAAGGCAAGAGAAGCCGCTACGTAGAGAACAGCTCCTTTTCTGAAGAGCTGCGCGCTCTTTTTTGACGCGCGCTTCCCTTGTCTGAATTCCACAGACTTTTTGTCTTGCAAAAGAGCATCCAAGGCAATCCCGAAAGAGGCTGCGAAGGGAAGCGTCTTGACATACTCTTCCGAGGGAGGATCGAGAGGCGTTCCGAACTGCTCTTTGAAGAAAAGCGCCAAGGAAGGCGGGATCTCTCCGCAAAAGAGCATGGGGAGAGCGTCAAAGTGTGCAACGCGCGCCTTAGCAAAGTGTTTGATTCGTAAAAGATCATGTTCTAGGTTAGGGCCGATTTCCAGGCTTTGGGAAAAGAGCAGGCGGCCCTCGTCAATCACCAGCCAGGTTCCTTCGATTTGGCCTCCAAAAAAAAGAAAGAGAGAGGAGATGTTGGGAAAAAAGAAGCAAGCAAAGCGATGAAGAGCGTGAGGAAGAGAGGAGACGGCGTCGGGATCCACCTCCAGAGAACGCCACTTTTCTATATGGGCGTCAAAAGCTGAGAGTGTTGTTGCAAAGAGAGTGACAGGAAAAGTTTTTTTTGCTTTGTGAATGAGCGCATAGGAGAGCGTCTCTTCCGGAGAAAAGGGCACGGAATTCTCTATTTGAAAGGGCAGGGCGGCAAGGATCTTTCTCCGCGACTTTAGAGGCAGGAGTAGAGAGCGTACGACAAGCTCTTTAGAAGAAAGGGCTGTGGCGATTCTTCTCTCGTCCGTGTAAAGCTCTTTTACTGAAAACGAGGAGTCGTCGAGCTCATAGGATTGAAAATGAATGACTTGAGGTCCTTTTTTTCCTTTTTCAAGAAGAACGGAGTCGAGGCGTCTTCCCTCAAGATTCAATCCCAGAGTCTGCATTAAGGTAAAGGATAACTACTGGAGGGTTTTTTTTTCCAGCTCTGCGACGCTGAAGGTCACAGAGATGAGGCTGTCGGGGTTTAAAGAGATCGAATCAATGCCCAATTCAACGAGAAAGGCTGCGAAATCCGGGTAATCGCTGGGAGCTTGCCCGCAGATCCCCACCTTGCAGCCTTTGCCGTGAGCGCGTCTGATCAGATCGCGGATCGATTTTTTCACAGCTTCGTTGCGTTCATCAAAGAGGGGGGCGAGTTCGCTTGAATCTCGATCTACCCCGAGAGTGAGCTGCGTTAAGTCATTGGAACCAATTGAAAAGCCGTCAAAGCGGCTCGCAAACTCCTCTGCAAGGATGATGTTGGAAGGAATTTCACACATGACATAGATTTGAAGACCCTTCACCCCTCTTTTCAACCCCATCTCTTCCATTACGGAGAGAACGCGGTCAGCCTCTTCAAGAGTGCGGCAAAAGGGAATCATGGGGATGACGTTATCAAGGCCCATTTTCTCTCTGACCTCAAGAAGAGCCCGGCATTCCAAGGCAAACCCCTCCCTGTAGAGGTCATTGTAATAGCGCGACGCCCCCCTTAGGCCAAGCATGGGATTTTCCTCTTTTGGCTCAAAGGCCTTTCCTCCGATTAAATTGGCGTATTCGTTGGTTTTAAAGTCGCTCATGCGCACGATGACGGGATCGGGATAGCGCGACGCAGCGATCATCCCAATCCCTTGAGAGAGATGAGCGACGAAGTAGTCGCTCATCTTTGCATACCCCTTTGTCAGCTTCTCGATCAGCCGACGCTCCTTTTTTTGCTCGATGCGTTCGGGGTGGATGAGAGCCATCGGATGGATCTTGATGTTGTTGTTGATGATGAATTCCATCCGGGCAAGTCCCACCCCCCTGCAGGGGAGGGTCCACCAGCGTAGCGCTTCGGCGGGGCCCGAGATGTTGATCATCAGCTGCGTCTTGGTTGCGGGCACCGCGCTTAAGTCCAGCTCCTTTTCTTCAAAGCGCAGCTTTCCTTGATAGATGACGCCGCGGTCTCCCTCGGCGCAGGAGAGGGTGATCTCGCCCCCGTCAGGGATCGCCTTGGTGGCGTTTCCTGTCCCCACAACGGCGGGGATTCCCAGCTCGCGAGAGACGATGGCGGCGTGCGAGGTTCTGCCTCCGTGATCGGTGATGATGCCGCCTGCCTTTCTCATTAGAGGGACCCAGTCGGGAGAGGTAATCTCTGTAACCAGGATCGATCCCTTTTCAAAACTCTTAACGTCCTCCGCTCTCAGGACGACACGCGCCCTTCCAGAAGCGATGGCCTCGCCGATGGCAAGCCCTTCCGTCAGAATATTTCCCCTCTCGAGCAGGGTAAAGCTTTTTAGAGCGGCGAGGTTCTTTCTTGAATGGACCGTCTCGGGCCTTGCCTGGACGAGAAAGAGCTCGTTAGACTTCCCGTCTTTAGCCCACTCCATGTCCATCGGCATACCGTAGTGCTGTTCAATTTTCACGGCCCACCTGGCCAGGGTGAGGATCTCGTCGTCTAAGAGCACAAAGCGCAGCCTCTGGGCCTTGGGCGTCTTTTTATTCTTGACGCCTCCTTTGGCATAGACCATCTTAAGGCTCTTTTCTCCCAGCACCTTTTCAATCAAGGGAAGGCAGTTTGCGCGATCCAAGAGCGGCTTGAAGAGGATGTATTCATCGGGCGTGACGGCCCCCTGGACGATATTTTCTCCGAGGCCAAAGATGGCGTTGATGACCACGACTTTTGGAAATCCCGACTCCGTGTGGAGAGAAAACATGACCCCGGAGCTCGCAAGGTCGGAACGAACCATTTTTTGAATGCCGATCGAAAGGGCGATTTTGAGATGGTCGAAACCTTTGGCTTCCCGATAACTGATGGCGCGATCGGTAAAAAGAGAGGCATAGCACTTCAGGCACGCTTCAAAGAGGGCCTCCTCTCCTTGCACATTGAGGTAGCTCTCCTGTTGCCCGGCAAAACTTGCTTCGGGGAGGTCTTCCGCCGTGGCGCTGCTGCGAACCGCCACATCCGTCTTTTGCTGACGATACCGCTTGCTTAAAGCCCGGTAGGCTTCTCCGATCTCTTTCTTGAAGGCGTCGGAGAGCGTTGCCTTTAAAAAGCACTCTCGGATCGCAGCCCCCACTTCCGAAAGCCGGTCCGGATTTTTTTTTAAGTTAAGCAGTTCCTCTTGAATTTTATCTTTAATCCGGGCGGCCTCAACAAGGCTCCAGTAGGCATCCGCTGTGACGGCAAAACCGTCTGGGATCCGGATCCCCTCGCCCTTTAGAGAAGAGATCATCTCTCCAAGCGAGGCGTTTTTGCCGCCGACAAGCGGAACATCGCTTTTTGAAAGTGTCTCAAACCATCGAATCATCGATCCGGTATCCTAAAAGGCGCACTATTCAGACCCTGCTTTTTTCATAAACTTAACTCATTTAACTCGACTTTGCAACTTTTTGGACCCGCCTGCCTCGTCTATTTGCTCTCGGACGTTCGACCTACGGTCGAACTGGGAGATTCTTTAAACCAGGAAGGGGTTTTTAACCCCTTCCTGGTTTAAATAACTCCCCCGAGAGCAAATATCTCGAGGCCTTCGGGCCCAAAAAGTTGCAAAGTCGAGATTTAAAAAAAAAGGAGCATCTTCTATACTCCATCCGGGCCTATGCCATTCGAACCTTTGAACTGGTTTTAGGCGTGAACGCGGGCTTTAACTCGGGCCTTAAGTCCCGAGAATTTTTGCGGTGTTGGGCTGAGTTTCGATCTCGGCCCAATGTGTCTTTTGAAAATACCCGGCCCTTAAGGGCCGGGTTTCCCAACGGGGGAGGGATGAAACTCTTTTTGAAATTATTGAGTCCGTTATTTCTTCTTTTCATGTTCGCCCTTTCCGTTTATGAAAAAGGACGCCCGAAGATCTATGACTGCGTTCTCTTTTTTAATGAACCAGAACTCTTGGAGATTCGCTTAAATGAGCTCTATGAGAGCGTCGATAAGTTCGTGATCGTGGAGACGATTGAAAATTTTCAGGGGAAGCTCAAGCCGCTCTATTTTGAAGAAAACCGCCATCTGTTTAAAAAGTTTGAAGATAAGATCATTCATATTGCTCTGAAGGAGCGCGTCAATACAAACGATCCCTGGGAAAGGAAGGCATTCCAACGCAATCAAATCCTGCGCGGCCTCAAGCAGTGCAGGAAGCAAGACATCATCCTCTTTTCGGATATGGATGAGATCGTCAAAGCGAAGGCGCTCAAAGAGATAAAAAGTCTCCTTGTGAGCGGAAAATATGATGTGGTCGGGACCCGGCAGAAGAAATACACCTATTTTTTGAATCGCTTTGCCGCTCTTTCCCCCGGAACTGTAGCCACAACTGCCGCTTACTTGAAAAAAGCCACTCCGCAACAGCTGCGCAGGAGGAAGGGAGCCGTCTATCAGATCGAAAACGCGGGCTGGCACTTTGCTCACATAGGGGGGATCCAAAGAGTCCTTTCGAAGATTTACGCCTCCGCCTATGCCGATCAGATGGATGAGGAAAAGAAGGATGCCCAATTCCTTGCACAAGAGATGGAAAAAGGGGTCTTTGAAAAGATCGACGAGACCTTTCCCAAATACGTTCAAGAGAACGAAGGGCGGTATCGAGAAATTGGGTTAGTTCGATGAATGCCTTTGCATGGATGATTCACCTCTTCTTTCAGGCCTACATTATCCTGCTTGCCGTGCGTGTGATCGGATCGTGGTTTGCAGGATTTGCTCAGAGCAAAATCATGCGGGTCGTCGCCTCTTGCACGGACCCCTATCTCAACCTCTTTCGTCGGCTCATTCCTCCCATCGGAGGCGCGCTCGACTTAAGCCCGCTTCTTGGCTTCTTTGGCCTGCGCTTTGCCGAGTATCTTCTTTTCCGCCTCCTTTTTTAAACGCTTATGCATGACGAGGCCACCTACTTTCTCTTTCGGGGACGCGTTCAGGGAGTCTTTTTTCGCGCTACAGCAAAAGAGATTGCCGATAGAGCGGGAATTAAGGGATTTGTCCGCAACCTTCCCGGAGGAGAGGTGGAACTTTTGGCTCAAGGAACACAAGCTCAGAGGGCGAAACTGGAAAAAGAACTCCTCTCGGCGTTTTGCTGTACTCTTGTCAAAAAAGAAAGCCGTCCGCTTGAGCGCTCTTTTGATGGATTTAAGATTGAATTTTAGGAGAAGGAATCTCCTTTTCAGCAAGCGCGATGATCAGAGGAAGGAGCTTGTCGAGGGCCTTCCGGCGGTGCGAGATTCTGTTTTTGGTCTCTTCATTCATCTCTGCAAAACTCTTGCTGTAGTCGTATTTGACAAAGAGGGGATCGTAGCCAAACCCCTGATTTCCCCGCTCTTCTGTCAGGACCGCCCCTTCGCACAGGCCGTGGACCGCTCTTTTTAGTCCCTCGGGCCCCGCTAAGGCGATGCAGCACTCGAAAAAAGCGGAACGTTGATTCTCTTTGAGAGGGACCATCTCACAAAGGAGTTTTTGCCGGTTTTCGCGATCCGACGCATCCTCGCCTGCGAAACGAGACGAAAAGACGCCGGGCCTTCCAAAGAGCGCGGGGACGACAAGCCCCGAATCGTCTGCAAGTACAACCTTATTAAGAGCCTTTGCTGCATCAAGAGCCTTCTGAATCGCGTTTTCTTCAAAAGTAGAGCCCGCCTCGAGAGGAGGAACATAAGAGGGAAAGTCCAAAAGGGAGAAGAGATCGAGGTTGGGAATCCCTTTTAACATGGAACGAAACTCGCGGATTTTATGGATATTTTTACTGGCAATGACAAGCTCCATCCTCCCCCCTTATTCAAAGGTCGGTGTACCGACGGATTCCAACGATTGTTACGTCTTGTCCCAGAACCTGGATCCGGTCGTTGACTTTGCGCCCCAACATACTCTGGGCGAGTTTAGATTGAAAGGAGAGAATATGATGTTGCGGATCGGCATCCCAGGGCCCCAGAAGAGTGAAGGAGAGGCTCTCTCCTTTGCTGTTTTTACAATCGACAACGGAGCCAATCCCCACTTCCTCTTTGGAGATATCGTCAGGAGAGAGGATGCGCGCCTGGTTTAGCTGATCGGAGAGCTGTTTGAGTTCTGACTGAAGGCGGTCTCGTTTTTCAAGAGCAGCCTTGTATTCTGCATTTTCTCTTAAATCTCCGTGGCCGCGGGCAACCTCGATCTCCTTGGCAGTTTGTACGGTCTCAACCGTTGCGATCTCCTGGATGCGCTCTTGCACTTTCCGAAATCCCGCCTGAGTGGTCCAGATCACGCTGCTCTTATCGCCTCCCTTCTCAGTCGATTTGGCAAGGGAGGGATGAACGACTTCTGCAAGGGAGTTGAAAATCTTGATGTCGTGATTGGAGAGAGTGTGGCATTTCGTGGCAAGGAGCAAAAACTCCCTACATGAACCGATACCGGCCTCTTTGAAAATTTCCCGGACGATGCCGTAGCGATTTTTTGTAAGGATTTGATACATTTTTTTGATGAGATCCCGGCTTCCGGAGATTTGCTCCAAGTGGCTCAGGAGGATGAGAAAGGATTCAAAAAAGCGGATCTTTCCTGTTTCGTCCGCAAAAGGAAGAGTGGAAGGTTTTCCTGTGATTTTTTGAAAATACCAAAGAAAAACTTCGGGAAAATGCGTGGGCAAAGCGCACAGTTCCTCCAGTTTAGCAACGACCTCCTTTTCGGCTCCCTCTTTCAAAAGTTCCGATAAAAGATAGTCCCGGATACTGTGCTGAGAGACCGTGAGAAAAAGAGAGAGGAAGAGGTCCTTCCAGCCGCTCTGTCCTTTGCGAATCTCCATCAGGAAGCGTTTTTTTAAGCCGGGAAGTATAATCTCCTGCAGCACATCTCCGAGATGCGGCAGACGCTTGACAAATTCCTCTATTGCAGGAAGCGTTTTTTCTTCCGAGAGGTCTTCAAGAAAGAAGAGGAGTTGAAGTTCTTGAGCATCCGTAATCTCTTCATAGGAGAGGACCTCAGAGAGTTTAGCTTCTAAATTCGAACGAAAGGCCTCAGATTTTAAGGCTTGAGGAAAATCTTTGAAAAAAGAGTGGAGCATCTGGATCAACGTGTTGGCATCGGGTTTGCTCTCCAGAGCTTTTTTTAACCGTTCTTCGTGTGTAACCTCACTCTTCCTTAACCGAAAAGGGAGTTTGATCTGCGGGGGTGTTTCGATCAAGTTATCCCTTTTGATCTTTGAGCGGGCTCCTTGCCACCATTTCGTCCACTCCTTTTCGGGGATGACGAGTTCACAGAGTTCGTTTTTGATCTCTTCGGCGCTCTTGGGTCCAAGATCGCGCAGCAGCAGGCGGATGACTTCAGCGGGCGCGTCTTTCGCCCTCTTTTCCAAAAGATCGGGGCTTCCGAAGCGCAATGCCAGAAAGTGGTCGTCGGGCAAGGGGATGAGCGTTTTAAAGGCATTTTGAAACGAAAGATCCTTTTTTCCCGGGACGTAATCAAACTCCACCCGGAGCTCTTCTCTTAAGAGAGAAGACTCTATCACCTCTCCGACCCCCCACCCGCCGGTATGAAAGACAAACCCTTTCCTTTTGATGTGATTGAGGAGCTCGAAATGGGAAAAGACGCCCTGAAATTCCTCTCTTTTTTTAAGCCCCAAAATGCGCAGAATCTCTTCGTAATGCGGCTCTTGTGCAAATCTCGTTTCCATCTCGCTTAAGGCGAGCTGCCACAACTCTTCGCTGTTTGTCGCCTGAAGATCAAAGATCAGTTTTAAAAGCTCATAGCGTTCGTTCGAGTCGGTTAACGTGCGAAAAAGAGGGAGGATGTTCTCTACGTGGCGGCCGAAATTCTGAGCCATGTCGGACTCTTTGACCGCTCTTAAGATCTCCGCTGCCTCAGCGGGATCCAAGGTGTCGCCCAGGCAGTACTCTTCCCAAAGAGAGAGAAGACCCGGGTAGTTGCGGTTGTCGAGGTGCGTCTGAAAATCTTTAAGATAACTCATGGGATATTCTAGCAAATGGAAGCGACTCGACTATAGATGGGATAAAGATTTACCTCAAGGTCGCTCTTCTTGAAGAAAGAAAGGTTTTTTTTGGCGTCTCTTAAGCGACTCTTCCCTGTACAACTTTTTCTTAAGGTGGTGAAATGGGCGGCTGATGCGCCCTTTTTTTTATTCTCTTCTCTTTTTTTGCCTCCCTTTCTTCCTCTTTGCAGAAGGGCTGGAAGAGCTTTTCTCTCATCTTAATTTAGCTCAAGAGATCGAAAAAAAGAGCCGTGCGGAGCTCCCCCTTTTTTACAATCAATCGCTTATCGGCGGCTACTTCCTCACCCCCTCTGCGCGTATGGCAACGGAGGGGATGGTTGCCTTAGGAGGCGCCTCCATCCCTCCCTACAACATCTATGGAGGCTGCATCCAGCTTTTCCCGCGCTTTGAGCTTTCGGGCAATTACCGAACGTTCAAAGGGGGAATTCGCGCCTTTTTAGATGAGGATTCCGAAAGGATCTTAAATGCCAAGCTGCTTCTCCTGCAACCTGGCGACGGATGGGAAGGTCTGCCCTTTTTCTCCGTCGGAGGAGATCTGGTCGTCGGCTCAAAAAGCAAACAGGGGGCCTACCTTGCCGCAACGCGTGCTTTTCACAAAGTTCCCATCGAGCTGACGGTGGGGTGGGGGATCGGGAGCCTCAAAGGATGGTTTGGCGGGGCGGCGTGGACGCCTTTTGAAAAGTCTGCTCTTCCCCTCCTGAAAAATCTCACGCTCCTTGCAGAGTACGATCCCACAGATTACCGAAGAGCCTTTGGAAGCGATCATGAAGAGAGAAGAGTCGATTCCCGATGGAATGCCGGCCTGGGATTTTTGGGATGGGATGTGCTGCAAATTACCGCCATGACCGTTCGCGGACGGGAACTTGCAGCCTCGGCCTCGGTACGCTATCCCTTAGGGACGACCAAGGGTTTTCTTCCCAAAGAAGAGAAGGCGCTTCCTCATATGCCGTCCCAAAGACAGCCGGCTTTAGCCGAAGAGATTAAACCGATGAGAGACGGCTTGCTAAGAGAGGGCATTCCTCTCTACTCCGCCTATCTCTTTCTCGATGCAGATCACAACAAATCCCTATTTCTTACCGTCATCAATACCAGCTACCGAGAGGAAAGAGAGGTGCGCCGGCGTCTTGCCGCGCTCTTAGCCGCCTTTCTTCCTTCGGATGTAGCCGTTGTCGATGTCATCGTCGAGGCAGATGGAATCCCCGTCCTCTCGTATCGCTTTCGCTCGCTTGTCTTGAGCCGCTACCTTGAGGGAAAGATGTCGGAGCACGAACTCTTCTTGCTCTCTACGCAAAGAGATCCTTGCTCAAAACCCTCCGACTCTCTTCTTCTCTACAGAAGAAACAAGCCGCTTTCTCTCTTTACGTTTCGCCCGCGCCTCCTCACTTATTTCCTGGGGGACGAAGGCAAATTTAAATATAATCTTGGGGCGCTGGCCGCTTCCGAAGGGAACCTTTTCGATCTTGCCTTCTACCGGCTGCAGGTCAGTTATGCCCTGCACTCCAGCCCCCTCTCCTCCCGCTCTTCGATCCGCGATCTGACGCCGCGCTCCCTTCCCGAGGTGCGCACCGACTCCCTCCGCTACCACGAGACGGCCCGCTTCTCTTTGGAAGAGGCCTACCTGCAACGAGGATGGCTCTTGGGCAGGGGGTGGTTTGCGCGTCTTTCGGGGGGCTATTTCGAGCCTGCCTATGCAGGAGGCAATGCCGAGCTTCTCTATTGTCCTGTCTCTTCCTCATGGGCGTTTGGAGCGGAAGGAGCGGTAGTTTTTAAAAGGCGCTATGATGGAGCGGGCCTCACCCATCACGTCCGAAAGATCCATGGCCGGAGCGTGGAGGAGGTCTTTTTTTTAGGCAAGCAGGCTTTTTTCAACCTGCACTACTTTTACAAGCCCTACAAGTTAGACTTTCTTTTAAAGACCGGACGGTTTCTTGCCAAAGACTTTGGCTGCCGCCTGGAGATGACGCGCACCTTTTCCAGCGGATTTCGCTTTTCTCTTTGGTACACGCTCTCGGGAGTGAAAACGGGGCAGCTCTTTCATGACCGCGGATTTGCCTTTGCAATCCCGCTCGACTTTTTTCTCAAAAAAAGCTCGCGCTCCTACATCGGCTACGCCATTGCGGCAACGCTTCGGAACAACGGCGCCCTCTCCGCCACCGGCAAGCCGCTCTATTTTTCTTTAAACGAAGAGAGGCGCTAGCCGGAGTTTACAAATTCATTCAAGCAATTTGTAAACACCGGCTGTGCCGGAGCGGGATGGTTTGAAGAGATATTTCGAAGAGGTCCTTTGAGAAGAAAATCCCTTGATCCCTCAAGGGAAATATGCCACTCTTGACGCTATCATGTGCTGAAAAGGAAGAGAAAATGGAAGGATATGAAGAGTTTACGGCCAGCCAGATCAGGATCTTAAGCCATTTTGTCACCAATACGGAAGGGAATATCTTTGTCTTGAGAAACCTTCCCGAAGTGATCAAGGGAGCGCTCTTTTCGCGCTACTCACGCTCGAGCCTGGGGCTTCGCTCCCTTCTCATGAAAGACTTCATTTTAAATGAAGAGACTGCTTTTTCCGCCATTGCCGGCTCCAGGGAGCACGAAGAGGAAGAGGATCAGATGGTGGCCATTCAGAAGGCTCAAAACTTCTATGATCGCATTCTGGACGGCTATGGCGACGATTCCATCGGAGAGTTGGGAGGCGCCCATCTGGCTTTGGAAAACATCTCGATGATCGCCGCCAAGGCGCTCGAAGAGGCGCGCATTGGGGGATCCCCTCTGGAAAAGTCTACTCGCTATATCTACTTTGATCAAAAGGTCGACGGGGAGTACCTCTTTTACAAAGAGCCCATCCTCATGACGTCGGCGTTTCGCGACGTTTACCTGAACGTCTGCAATTTTCTATTTGACACCTACTCCAATCTCATTCCCCGCGTGGCCGACCTGATGGAAAAGCGGTTTCCGAAGGAGCATGACGTCTCCAGGGTCGCCTACTCCGCAGCTCTGCGGGCTAAGGTGCTCGACGCCCTGCGCGGCCTTTTGCCATCCAGCGCGCTCACGAACATGGGCCTCTATGGAAACGGCCGTTTTTATGAGACGCTCCTCCAAAAACTCTCTTGCCACAATCTGGCGGAATTGCAAGAGATTGGAAAAAAGAGCTTTCAGGAGCTATCTAAGGATATTCCTTCCTTTGTCCGCCGGGCCGACCCCGGAAACAAGCACTGTAAGAGCTTTTCGGAGTTTTTCGAACAGATGCAGACGGAGCTCAAGAGTTTGGCTGCCTACTATACGCCTTCGCTAGAGAAGATGGAGGAAAGCGGGGTGCGCCTCCTTTACTCCGATCCCGACAGTCCGGCAAAGGTAGCGGCCGCTCTCCTCTTTAGCTCTTCGAGAGCTTCTTTGCAGGAGCTTCAAGAGCATTGCCGGGGCTTAAGCGACGAGGAGATCGGACGCATCCTGGACGCGGCGAGCAACTATCGCGAAAACCGCCGCCACAAATCTCCGAGAGCCTTAGAGCAGGCGCAGTTTACCTTTGAGATTGTCGCGGACTTTGGCGTCTTTCGCGACCTGCAGCGCCACCGTCTGCTCTCGCAAGAGCGGCAGCTGCTCACCTGCGATCTCGGCTACTTCATCCCCGCTGAAATTAAAGAGACCCCTATGGAAAAAGAGTACCGGATCGCGATGGATGAGGCGAAAGAGATCTACGCTTCCATCGCCGCCGAGTTTCCAGAAGAGGCGCAATATGTAGTCCCGATGGCCTACAACATCCACTGGTACTTCCACATTAACTTAAGAGCGCTGCAGTGGCTCTCTGAGCTGCGCTCGCAGCCTGCCGGCCATGCGAGCTATCGCTACATTGTCCAGGAGATGGCCAAACAGGCGATCCGTGCACATCCCCAGTTTGAGCGTTTTTTCAAGTTTGTCGACTTTGACGGATATGAACTGGGGCGGCTCGGCCAGGAGGTGCGCATCCTTGAAAAGGCGGAGGCGAGAAAGCGAGATGGCTAAAAAAGAGGGAAGCCTGCTCGGCGGGGTGCTCCTAATCAGCGGAAGCTGCATTGGAGCCGGCATGCTTGGCCTTCCCATTGTCACAGGGCTTGCCGGCTTTTTCCCCTCTCTGATCATCTTTTTTTTAGCCTGGCTCTTCATGACCTTTACCGGCCTTCTTCTTGTTGAAGCGTACGGCTGGTTTCAAAAAGAGGTCAATTTCGTCAGCATGGTGGGCCAAACGTTGGGGACATGGGGGAGGATCTTTTGCTGGATCCTCTACCTCTTTCTCTTTTATTCTCTTCTTGTTGCCTATACTGCCGGAAGCGGCGCGCTTGTCTCCACCTTTTTGCAAGACCTCTTTCCCCAAGCCTTTCCTCCCTCTTACGGGTCTCTCTTCTTTGTTCTCCTGTTCGGAGGAATTGTCTATTTAGGCACCCGCGCCGTCGATTATGTCAACCGCCTCATGATGGCGGGGCTGATTATAACCTACGCTGGACTTGTGCTGTTTGGCATGCGAGACGTCCGGCCGCAGCTCTTATTTCAGGCCCGTCTTCCGCATATGCTCATCTCTCTTCCCATCCTCGTCATCTCCTTTGGCTTCCACAACATGATCCCAAGTATCAGCGCTTACCTAAAAGGAGATCTCAGACGGGTGCGCCTCTCCGTCATCGGGGGAAGTTTTTTGGCGCTTTGCGTCTATCTCATTTGGGACTTTGTTGTTTTGGGTATCGTCCCGCTTGAGGGAAAGTGGGGTCTTATTAACAGTTTGAAAGAAGGGCGCGAGGCATCGCAATCCTTGTCCGGCATCTTGGGAGCCGGCGCCGTCGGCGGCTTTGCGCAAGGGTTTGCCTTTTTTGCCATCCTCACCTCCTTCATTGCCCAGGCTCTTGCGCTCGTTCACTTTTGGGCAGACGGACTGCGCATCAAAGAGAAAAAAAAGGAGACGATCCCCCTTTGCCTTCTTACTCTTATCCCTCCCCTCTTTTTTGCCCTTCTCTATCCTCAAATCTTCTACAAGGCGCTCAGCTTCGGAGGGGGGATCTGCGCCGTCCTCCTCTTTGGCCTCTTTCCCGCGCTGATGGCGTGGAGGGGACGATACTTGCAAAAAATTTCTTCCTCCTATCGCGTGATGGGGGGAAAGCCGCTCCTTTTAGCCCTTGCGCTCTTTGCGCTCTTTATCTTTTTCTTTCAACTCATGGCGCTTTTGGGCGTGGAATTTTTTCCCAAATTGTAAAAGAGGACCAGGATGAAATTACTTGGAGGAATCTTTATTGTCGCCGGCACCACCATCGGCGCCGGTATGCTTGCGCTCCCCGTGAGCACCGCCTTCGGCGGCTTTTTTCCCGCCTTTCTCCTCTTTTTCCTCTGCTGGCTCATCATGCTTGCGACCTCCTTTTTCTTTTTGGACGTCAACCTCTCTTTGAAAGGAGAGCCCAACTTCATCTCCATGGCGGGAAAGACGCTGGGAACGGGAGGCAAAGTTGTCAGCTGGATCGTCTACCTTCTCCTTCTCTATTCCTTAACCGCCGCCTACATCACCGCCAGCACCCCTCTCTTCGTCCAGGCAGCCCATTACCTAACCGGCTACACTCTCCCCGACGCTCTTGCGCATTTTTCTCTCCCTTTGCTCTTCGGCTTTTTCATCTACCTGGGAACCGCCGGCGTCGATCAGATCAATCGCATCTTGATGATCGGGCTCATCCTCGCCTTCATCCTCCTTGCCGGCGTCATTCCTCCCCATATTCAGCCCGCACTTCTTTTCCATTACGATCTTCCCGCCATCACCTTATCCATCCCCGTTATCTTCACCTCCTTCGGCTACCATATCGTCATTCCCAGCTTAACCACCTACTTCAAACACGACCGTAGAGAGCTTACCCTGGCCATCCTCGTTGGGAGCCTCCTCCCGCTCCTCTTCTACCTCTTGTGGGAAACGCTGGTCTTGGGAGTCGTCCCCTTGGACGTCCTTGCTACAACGTGGAAGGAAGGCTCTCTGATTACCGAACCCCTGGCGCGCCTTTTAAAGAGCCCCTGGCTAGGCAACGTCGCTCGTTTCTTCTCCTTCTTTGCCGTCGTCACCTCTTTCCTCGGCGTTGCATTAAGCCTCTCCGACTTCTTAACCGATGGCCTGAAACTAAAAAAAAGCTGGGAAGGGCGCCTCTTTGCCATCCTTCTCACCTTCATTCCGCCGCTCTTTTTCGTCTTTGCCTACAAGCGCGCCTTCTACCTCGCCTTAGATCACGCAGGGGCGCTTGTCGCGATCCTTCTCGGCATTCTTCCCGCCGCCATGGCCTGGCGCCTCCCCTCTCCCAAATTCTACCGCACTGTCCCGGGAAGGCTCCTCCTCCTCACGGTCATTCTTCTCTCTCTTGGAGCGGTCATTGTGGACATTTTGGAGAGCCGCGGCCTCTTGTCCGGGCTCATAGAACGCTATCTCTAGAGTCGCTGGCTCTGTGCGGGAACGGCTCCTCTAATGAAACGGTTGCAAAATGATGTTTCAGTTAAAGACCTCTTTTACGCCTCTTGGAGACCAACCCGAAGCCATCGAACGGCTTAGCCAAGGCCTCCTAGAAAAAAAGCGCGCCCAGGTGCTTTTGGGCATTACCGGCTCCGGCAAAACCTTCACCATGGCCCATGTCATTGCCCGAGCCCAAAGACCCGCCCTTGTCCTTGCGCACAACAAAACGCTTGCCGCCCAGCTCTTCCAGGAGTTCAAGGCCTTCTTTCCCTTTAACGCCGTGGAGTACTTTGTCTCCTATTACGATTACTACCAGCCCGAGGCTTACATCCCCCGCACGGACACCTACATTGAAAAGGATCTTGCCATCAACGACCAGATCGACGCCTTGCGCCTTTCCGCCACCCGCTCTCTCATCGAACGCTCCGACGTCATCATCGTCGCCTCCGTCTCCTGCATCTACGGCTTAGGATCGCCCGAATACTACAGTAAAATGATTTTACACATCCTCATAGGGCAAGAGGTGCGCCGGGACGATCTTCTCTTACATCTGGTGCAGATGCACTACAAGCGCAATGACTACGAATTGGCCCGCGGCACCTTCCGTGCCCGCGGGGATGTGCTTGAAGTGATGCCCGCCTATGAAGAAAAGCGAGCCTACCGCATCGAATTTGACGGCGATGAGATCGAGCGCCTCCGGGAGATCGATCCGTTAACGGGCAAAGCGCTCCGGTCCCTAACCCGGCTCTCCATCTATCCCGGCTCCCACCACGTCACTCCTGAAGAGGTGCGCTTCGATGCCTTAGAGAGCATCAGGGAGGAGCTGTCCGAGCGAGAGGCCTACTTTGCCAAAGAGAACCGTCTCCTTGAAAGACAGCGTATTCACGAGCGCACTCTCTATGATCTTGAGATGATCCGCGAGATCGGCTTTTGCAAAGGGATCGAAAACTACTCCCGTCATTTCAGCAAGCGCCCTGCCGGCTCTCCTCCTCCCTGCCTCTTGGATTACTTTCCCAAAGACTTCCTCTTCTTCATCGACGAGTCGCACCAGACGCTTCCCCAACTTCGAGCCATGTATAACGGAGACCGCGCCCGCAAAAACTCCCTCATTGAGTTTGGTTTCCGCCTTCCTTCGGCCTATGATAACCGCCCCTTAAAATTCGAAGAGGTGGAAGAGCGCATACACCAGGTCATCTACGTCTCCGCGACCCCCGGCCCCTATGAAATCGCCCGGTCCGACGGAGAGATTGTCCAGCAGATCATCCGGCCAACGGGGCTTCTCGATCCCGTGATCGCCGTCAAACCCGCAACCACGCAAGTCGACGACGTTTTAGAAGAGATCCGTTTGGAAACTTCCAAAAAAAACCGCGTCCTCGTTACGACTCTCACCAAAAAATTAGCCGAAGATCTCACACGGTTTCTCACCGACATCGGCATCAAGGCCAAATACCTCCACTCCGATATCGACACCTTAGAGCGCGTCCAGATCATCCATGACCTTCGCCTCGGCACTTTCGACGTGCTTGTCGGCATCAACCTTCTTAGAGAAGGTTTAGATCTCCCCGAGGTCTCTTTAGTCGCCATCCTGGACGCCGACAAGGAGGGGTTCCTCCGTTCGGAAACCTCCCTCATCCAAACCTGCGGCAGGGCCGCCCGCAATGTAGAGGGGCGCGTGGTGATGTACGCCGATCGAACGACAGACGCCATTCAAAACGCTCTGGATATCACAGAAAAAAGGCGCGCCGCTCAAAAGGCCTACAACCGGGCCCATCGCATTACCCCCGCCACTGTCAAAAAAGAGCTCGTCAAAGACCTTTCTCTTACCTTCGGAGACATCCTTCCCGCCTCCAAAACCGCCGAAGCCCCCCGGCACCTCAGCCCCGCCGACCTCACCGACAAAATCCGCCAGCTGGAGACCGGCATGAAACAAGCCGCCCGAGAACTGCGCTTTGAAGAGGCGGCCCGCCTTCGCGACTTAATGCACCACTACAAAGAGCTCCAACTTTTGGAAGAGAATCTTTAATCTCGACTTTGTACGTTTTTTGACAGCCAGATTTCGAGGAGGCGGCTGTCAAAAAACGTACAAAGTCGAGATAATTTCCAAAAGGGGAGGAATTATGTTACCATGGGGACTTTATGGAAGAAACGCTGATCCTTGAACAAGACCAAGAGAGCTCTTCGAAAAAAAGAGGGCGCCTTGCAGTTTCCGATCTCAAAGAAGGCCTGCGCAGCTGGCGCATTTGGCTCATGCTCGGCTGGCAAGACATTCTTTTGCGCTACCGCCGATCTCTTTTAGGCCCTTTCTGGATTACTTTAAGCATGGCCATCATGATCTACAGCATGGGCCTGATTTACGGCCTTCTCTTTAAGATGGATCTTTCTCATTACTTTCCCCATATCGCCAGCGGAATGCTCGTATGGACCTTTCTTTCGACACTGATCATGGATCAAGTAAATAGCTTTGTTGAGGCCTCGCATATTATTACCCAAATGAAGCTTCCCTTTTCCGTCTACGTGCTTCGCGTCCTTGCGCGTAATTTCATCATCTTTTTTCACAATCTCCTTGCAATCTGTCCTCTCCTCATCTATTTCAAAACGCCCGTCCACTTTTTCTATTGCCTCTTTGGACTCATCATGATTGCGCTCTGCGGCTTTTTTTATGGAACCGTTCTTGCGATGCTCGGCGCCCGATTCCGCGACATCAAACCGATCATGCAAAGCTTTCTGCAGCTTGTCTTTTACGTAACGCCGATCATGTGGATGCCGGAAATGCTCCCTCCGCGGTTCCTATTTATCGTCCGCGCAAATCCTTTTCAGCAAATCATCCAACTCTTCCGCGCGCCGCTGATGGGGTCGTTTCCGTCGACCTACGCTTTTTTCGCATCCATTCTCATCACCCTAACCGGCTTTTTGCTCATGGTTTTTCTCATGATTAAATCCAGACATCGCATTCCCTTTTGGGTATAGAAGGAGAAAGGGATGGGTTTCATTCATTTAGATTCTGTCTCTTTAAGCTTCCCTGTCTACGGGGCGGGAAAAAGGATCCTTAAAAAAGAGCTTGTACGCATTGCAACCGGCGGCGTTTTAAAAAGACAAGACGATAAGCTGATTACCGTTACCGCTCTAAAGAATATCACATTGACCGTTCCAAACGGCATGCGCCTGGCTCTAATTGGGCATAACGGATCGGGTAAAACGACCCTTCTGCGCCTCCTTTCCGGCATCTATGAACCCACCTCGGGCCATGTCGCCATCAAGGGACACATCACCTCTCTTCTTGACATCATGATCAGCATGGACGAAGAGTCTACCGGTTATGAATGCATCAAGATTCGGGGCCTGCTCCAAGGTCTTACTCTCAAACAAATCAAAGAAAAGACGCAGGAAATCATCGATTTTACCGAGCTTGGCGACTATCTCTACATGCCGCTCCTAAAAATCTAGACAAAGCGTGCGCCACGAGGCGCTTATTAACTAGCTGATGCAAGTTCAGCTGAGAAAGGGATGCCACCCATCTCATATCGAGTCCTTGGGTACATGGAGGTAACAAAATGGATTAAGCGTAGGACAGAGAAATTATAGGCCGTAATCCGAAAGGGTGAAGTGATTGAGCCTCGTAAATAGATATCTAATGGAAGAGCCGATGATGTGATTTGTTCAGAAGGCAACATCACAGACTCCAAACATGGCAGGAGATGTGATCTTCCCGGGGTCATAGAGCACGGCATGTAACGAAAGCTAATAAGCGAACGTGGGAGATCCCTGCGACTCTCCCCAAAAGGGAGTATCGTCTAGAGCAAGTATACAAGCGAGCAAGGCGAAAAGG
>Ga0154336_114_pt1 | contig 25060 bp, 21 predicted proteins | sample RifGroA2_FD_115864 | JGI IMG/M metagenome (GOLD analysis project Ga0154336, IMG submission 115864) | Chlamydiae bacterium GWA2_50_15
CGGATCGCACAGGCTCTTGAGGAGAGAAAACGGCCAAAGAGATGAACCCGGTTAAAATAAGGTAAGAACTCATGACAGCCATTCGCGTCCCTTCCTTAAAAACATTGAGCCTGATCGCTTGTGCCCTTAATGAGGAGCCTTCGTGGCAGAGAATTGTAAATCAATTGGAGTGTCCCAAAGAGCTCAGTACGGAGATGATCTCTATATGGAAGGGGTGGTCCGAATATGAGAATGTGGAAGATCGCCTTGTGGTCCAACTGCGCCCAGGCGCTCTTCTCTCCTGCGCGGCCAAGGTGAATTCGATGGAGCTCATGGGGATCGCTTTTCTCTATTTCCCCTACTTTTTTCCAGACTTTCAGCACATGGAGAGCATTCCCATAGAAGGAAAATTTGGATTAGGAGAATCTTTTTCTCTTGCAGCTGAAAAGGGGCATGAAGAGGTCGTTTCGACTCTCTTGAAGGCCCTTGAGAAAGCTGGGAGGTTGTCCGAGTATTTTCTCATTGCTTTTTGGAAAGCCATACACAATGGGCATGCACACATCATCTCTCTTCTCTTAAATCAGCCCGAGAGGGCCCTTCTCGTTTCGGTAGATGGCGAACTTGGATTGGGATATGCTCTTTTGACGTGCACACAAAAAGGAGAGGCAGAGTGCGTGTTTGAGCTTATCAAGCACATGAAGAGAGCTCCCTTCGCTTCCCAGAGCAGGTATTTATCGTATATTCTTGGAGAAGCCATGGAAACGGGACGCGACAAAATGGTGTTGTTTTTATTAAATCTTAATGAAATCAGCCACTGTTTTTCTTTTGAGAAATGCGAACGTTTGAGAGACGGCCTTGTCAATGCAAGCTATAAGAATGATGCAGGTGTTTTTGCAGCAATTTTAAATTCTGAATATGTCAAAAACCTTCCACAAGATCCGCTTTTTCTTCAGCTGTTGCGGCATGCATTTTTTTGTGCTGCAGGGAAGGGACACGAAGAGATTATAGAAGAGTTCATAAAAACGGAGGCTCGTTTTCTTGACCCTGAAAGTGTTGGCGCAGCTTTAGTGCAGGCTATCGAAGAAAGCCAGATTTCGACGATGAGAATGATTTTAGATTCAGCTCTTGCTGGCATGATTCCTGCGGATGGTGACACTGGCATGGGAGCAGCTCTTATAAAAATCATCGAAAAAGACTTACAGGATCGCGCTCTGAATACAATATTGTGCTATATGAAAAAACTAAGAGCCATTCCCAATGAGCAGGGAGCATATGGCATAGGAGCTGCTCTTTCTATGGCTGTTACAAAGTATGATAAACGGTACGGCTCTGATGATGAAGATGAATTTGGGATAGATAAAAAAAATGATAGTGGTCATGCAGAGTATGATGCTACGAGCGTGTCGGCGCTTTTGTCTCCCGAATGGGTTTGCCGTATTTCTCTCGATGGTAGCCATGGGCTTTTGGCAGCTTATGAGCGCGCCAAGAATAGGAATCAGAATGGGATTGCGGATCAGATTGAAAATGCCATTGAAAAGAGGTAAAAGGATCAGGAGAGACTCACTTGTTTTTTTCTTCCTTCTCCTTAAAATAGAGAAGTTACGAAAAAAAAAAGATGCCGGCGATCTTCCATGGAGTAGGGCAAATGCAACATAGAACTTCTCTTTTTTTGGGGAGCGCGATTCTTCTCTTGACCTCATCTCTGATGGCAGTCAACGAAGATATGAGCTTCAATCAACGTTTTACTGCGTATGCGGACTACGTGGCGCTCAATCGCGATCATCTCAATAATAAAAAAGTTGTTTCGAGTCCGGGAAAAAATCTTGGGACTAAGAAGACGCTGGATCGCTTTAAATTTGAGTCAGGCTACCGTGTGGGACTCTTTTACCACACAAGCTCTTTCAATAGTTTTGAAGCGAGTTTTATGCATGTCAATGAGTGGGAGGGCTCCAGTCACATTAAAGGTATGGCCAATCTCTCCTTTCCCTTTTCCAATCCGTCTTTTGCCCAGGATTTTTTTCAGGCAAACTATGCGCGGGAAGAATACAAATCCCAGTTTAATACTGCCGAAGTGAATTGGTGGTATCACTTTACCCCCAGAAGAGTAAACTATTTCTCCTTTTCTTCGATCCTGGGGATTCGCTATATCCCCCTTGATGAAGAGTTTCATCTTACCTTTAAAAAGAACACCTATCGCAGCTCCTACGATGTTGAGACAAAAAATCGTCTCTACGGCGGCCACATTGGAGGAAATTTGCAGTGGAATCCAACAGATGCGCTTAGCTGGGAGATAACCGGAAAAGCGGGAGCTTTTTACAATCCTGTCGAGAATCATCTCTTTGTCGGAGATCTTAACAATACCGTGACCCTTGTCCGGTTCCAGCGTGAGGGTAGTACCACGACCTTTTTGGGGGAAGCAGCCCTTCTCTTAAGTTATCAGCTGGGGCGCTATGTCAATGTGCATTTGGGATATCAAATCCTCTATCTCGCCAATCTCGCGCTCGCTCCGGAGCAGGTGACCTCTCGAACGGAGCCGACGCTACGCAGCCGCCTCAATAAAGAGGGGACTATTATGATCCAAGGGGCCTTTGCCGGTATCAACTTTGGATTTTAGATGAGCTAGAAAAAAAGCCGGAGAGGTCTTTGGATTTTAGATGAGCTAGAGAAAAAGCCGGAGAGGTCTTTGGACTCTTCGCCACATCCTTAAGGCTGCTACCTTCCGGTCCTGACCTGGTTCGGATTGCGAAGCTCCTAAAGTTCCCCGGCAAGGTCGAGCATAGACTAAGGCTTACTTTGAGACAAGGCTTGCTCGGGTGATGCAGGCGCCGGGAAAGAAAGTCTTTAAGATTTTCGGAGCTTTGTCTCCTCTTTCCGCCATGCGGGCTGCACTGTAGAGGCAAAGACCCATTCCCAACCCTTTTCCATAACCCTCAAAGACGACCGAATCTCCCTTGGAGTGGATGATAAAATCATTGCTTTGCAATTTTTTCTCCCCGATGGCTTGTTGCAGTTTTATGAAAGGGATGTTCTTGTCGTTGCTTCCATCTTTAACGCGCAAGCCATAGACCTTGCCGGAAGATTGATCACAAAAGAGATCGATTCCCTGGATTTTCTCGGCATGGAGAAGCTGCGCCAGACGCTCTTTGGTGAGTGTAAAAGCCCAGCGATGTTTTTCTCTGTCGTGAGCCGCAAGGGGGGACTTGACACCGGGGGGCACAAGAGCTTCTTTTCGAAAAACTGCGGAAAAAGTGGTGGTTATTCCTGCGCTGTTTTCATTCCAAAAGGCCGGGAAAGAAGCACCTTGATAGGTCATGATGACTTCCTTAGTTCTTTCAAGGGCGCGGTCTAAAAAGGGTTTATGGAAAGAGAGGGCATAACCTAGATAGCCGGCATTCTTGGCAGTCACATGCCAAAAAGAATCAGCTTTTTTCTTTAAAAAGTAGTACGCATTAGTACGGGCGACAATGGAGATAGCTTCGGCAACCTCATCGGATAATTTTTCTGAAAATTTAGGAAAAAGTGTTGCGCTAAGAAAGCTTTCTACGTCGATCTCATTGATAATCCTCAGGTTCTTTCCTAAGGCTCTAAAATCGATGCATCCCTTGTATTCGATGCCATTAATAAGGATTGTGCTTTGAGAATCGCCGGGGACGATGCGGATGGCATCGATCTGTTGCAGATGTTCTCCCCATTTGATGCCGCCTTCGAGCGCGTACATCTCTCCCTTCTTTCCAAAGAGACCGGAATCAATGAGCAGATCATTGGAGAGATTGTAGAGGTGGTAGCGGCCTTTGGCTTCCACGTAGACACTCTCTGCTCCATCGACAAGCAGAACTTTTAAGGTGGGGGGTTTGTCAACTTGAGAGATATCCGTCGGCAGCGGTCTTGCCGCGAGGTGCATAGTAAAGACAACGGTAAGAATAAAAAAGATGCGGTTTTGAATCATGATCTCTCTCCAAAAATGTATTACTTTTTAGCAAAAGTGCTTTTGCCTAAATGTTTGCAGGCTAAATGGGTCACCTCTCTTCCTCGAGGAGTTCTCTTGAGGAATCCCTGCATGATTAAATAGGGTTCGTAAACTTCCTCCAGAGTGGACGGCTCTTCTCCCAAAGCTACGGCAATTGTATTGATCCCCACAGGGCCTCCTTGATGGGAGTCAATGATCAAAGAGAGAATCTTTTTATCCATCTCGTCAAGACCTTTTTGGTCTATTGAGAGCATCTCGAGCGCAGAAACGGCTGTTTGCTTATCGATCTTACCAAGGGCTCTCATTTGTGCAAAGTCTCGAACCCAGCGCAGGAGATTATTGGCAATCCTGGGCGTTCCGCGCGCGCGCGCGGCAATCTCCTGAGCTCCAGCGCTCTCGATGGGAACCTTTAAAATATGCGCCGAGCGTATCAGGATCTTTTCTAAGACAGAGGCGGGATAAAAATCTAGGCGGGAAATAAAGGAGAAACGAGAACGAAGCGGACTGCTGAGAAGCCCGCTGCGGGTGGTGGCGCCGACTAAAGTAAAGCGGTTGAGCTTGACTTGAACGGAGCGAGCCGCCGGGCCGCTGTCGATCATGAGATCCAGAACGAAATCTTCCATGGCCGGGTAGAGATACTCTTCAATGGCAGGGCTTAGGCGGTGGATCTCATCAATAAAGAGAAAATCTCCTTCATTAAGATGGGTCAGGAGTCCGGCGAGATCCCCTGGTTTTTCAATCATTGGACCGGAAGAAACAACGACTTTTGACCCCATTTGCTCAGAGAGGATGTGGCATAACGTCGTCTTCCCCAGACCCGGAGGGCCGTGAAAGAGGCAATGGCCGAGCGCCTCTTTGCGCTTTTTGGCAGCCCCGACCAAGACTTCTAATTGCTGACGGATCTTTTCTTGACCGTAAAATTCCGCAAAATCCTTAGGACGCAAGGGAATGTCTAAAGGTTCTTCCTCCTTCTTCAGAGAGGATTCAATGATCACGTCATCCATATTTTAAAAGTGTAGCAAGAAATAGAATTCAGCTATACTACAATTCAATTTTTTAGGAGGAATGATGGCGCTTCAATCAGATCGATGGATTCGTCAGATGGCCAGAAAATATCAGATGATTGAACCTTTTGTCGATGAACTGGTTCGAGAAGTCGATGGAAGAAAGGTCGTGAGTTTCGGCCTCTCCAGTTACGGCTATGATCTGCGTGTTGCCGATGAATTCAAGATCTTTACCAATCTCCACAACTCCCTGGTTGATCCGAAGAATTTTTCCAGTTCTGCCTTTATCGACATCCGCTCTGATGCCTGCATCATTCCTCCCAACTCTTTTGCTCTTGCCCGCAGTGTCGAGTATTTCAGGATTCCCCGTAATGTTTTGACGCTCTGTATTGGAAAGTCGACCTACGCACGGTGTGGCATCATCGTGAACGTCACACCCTTTGAGCCCGAATGGGAAGGCTATGTCACATTGGAGATTTCTAACACAACTCCTTTGCCTGCAAAGATTTACGCAAATGAAGGGTTGGCGCAGGTTCTCTTTTACGAGGCGGCGGAGGTGTGCGAGGTCTCCTATGCGGACAGAGGAGGAAAATACATGAGGCAGGAAAAAATTACCCTTCCCCTGGCTTAATCTCGACTTTGCAACTTTTTGGGCCCGAAGGCCTTGAGATATTTGCTCTCTGGGGAGTTATTTAAACCAGGCACAGAAATGGAGGGAATAAATGGTCAAAGGGATGCGAACTGCTCATGCGCATAGTCGCCCTGTTAGCGAAAAGGGCTCAAGGAACCTCTTTCGTGCCCGCGCGTGTGCGTGCCCGATTCCTCTTCTTCTTAGGAGAAGGCTGGTGAATAGTTTTCGTTTTTTGTAGAGAAAAAGTGGTCTCATCAGCACAATCAGGGTGAGGGGTAGACTCCTGTATAGCTCTTAAGGTGCACAGAAGGGATATGAAGCGGGTGTGTGGTTTAAAGAGAAGCGAAGAGCCGAAAGCTATTTCCTGGAAAGAGAAGAGCTATGAGATCTTTTTCAAAAGATCCTGGTGGGTTTTTCTCTTTGTCGCCCTCTGCTATCTGCTCTACTCTCAGGGCATGCAAAAAAAGGTCTTTACCTATCGCGAGCTTAAATTTCGTTTTGATCATCTCTCTCATTATAGGCAGCTCGCTTTGCAAGAGAGAGAAGATCTCTTCCTTCAGGTCCAAAGCCAACATGATCCTGCCTGGATTGAGATGGCTCTTATGAAGAGCTTGGGACTGGTTCCTGAAGGAGAGACCAAGATCTATTTTAAATCTTTAGAGAATTGATGCTCTCTTTTCTCGTTATCTCCCTGATCTTTCTGCTCTTTATTTCGGCCTTTTTTTCTGGAGCTGAAACCGCTCTTTTTTCTCTTTCCTCGTTGAAGATTAAATCTTTAAGAAAAGAATTACAGGGCTCAGGCCGTCTGGTTGTTCAACTCCTCGAAAGTCCCAAAGATCTTCTCGTCACCCTCATCTTGGGAAACGTTGTCGTCAATATCCTCATTCAAAACATCGTTTCTACGCTGTTTGGAAAATCCTCTTCCTGGATTCTCAATGTGGGAGTCCCTTTGGGGCTCATCGTGATCTTTGGCGAGTTCATTCCTAAGTCGATCGGCATGGCCAACAACTACCGCCTGGCCCCTCTTGTAGCCCCGGTGCTTGTTGGAGCGTCCTGGCTCTTCACCCCCTTGCGCCGGACTTTAACGGCCATGACTCAAGTCATCTCGCGTCTGATGTTCTTTTTTTTGAAAAAAGAGGAAAAGCTCTCTGCCGAAGAGCTGCAGATGACCCTAAAAACCTCCAGGGAGAGAGGAATTCTCCATGCGGATGAGGGGGAGCTGGTCCAGGGTTATTTGCAGCTGGAAGGAGCATCGATCAAGGAGTTTTTGCGCCCCCGGGAAGAGGTCCTCTTTTTCGACATACAGGAGCCGCTCTCCAAGCTCCTGGAGCTCTTTGTGGATCAGGAGTGCAGCCGTATCCCTGTTTGCGAGGGTAACTTTGATCATATTCTCGGGATTATCACTGCGCGCAACTATTTTTTGTACCGCTCTAAGATTCAAACTCCGCAGGATCTTTTTCCTTATTTGAAAAAGCCCTTTTACGTTCCCGAATCTCTCCCTGCCAAGAATCTCTTAGGACAGATGTATGAGAGAGAGGATCCCTTGGCCATCGTAGTCGATGAGTATGGAGCGACGAGCGGTTTGATCTCTTTTGAAGATCTTGTCGAAGTCGTGGTGGGAGAGATTGTCGATCGAAGAGATGAAAAGATGCCCTTCACCCGTAGCGGCAATGATGTCATCATTGCGAGCGGGACGCTGGAACTGTGCGAGCTTGAGGAGATCTTTGGAATTGCTTTCAAGAGCGAAAGAAATATGGTCACTCTTGGAGGATGGCTGACCGAACAGATGGGTGATATCCCCAAGAGCGGATCAAAGTTTGAGACACAGGAATTCTTCTTCCATGTTCTGTCTGCGGACTCCACACGAGTGAAGCGGGTCTATGTCCGGCGGTTAAAAGAGGGTTAGTCCGATGAATGCCACCTGGCGCTTTTTTTTCTTGATTACCCTTCTTGCCCTCTGTGTGCAGGGTCTCTTTACTTTGTTTGAGATGGCGTGCGTCTCCTTCAATCCGGTACGCTTGCAATACTATCAGATCAAAAAGATGAGGCGCGCCCGCTGGCTCAGCTATCTTCTTAGCCATCCCTCGCAACTCTTCGGAACCACTCTCATCGGGGTGAATGTCGCTCTTCTTATAGGCTCGGAAAGTTCGCGCCGTTTTTACGAATCTTTAGGAGCGGATCCCGATTGGGCTCCGCTCACTCAGATTCTCCTTGTCATGATCTTTGCCGAACTCAGTCCTCTTTTTGCCGGAAGGCGCTACAGCGAGCATGTCGCTCTTCTCTTCATTCCTTTCTTTTATCTGCTCTCTCGCTGCCTGCTTCCCGTTATTGCCTTTTTGGACATCATCTGTCGTTTGGTGAATCGTTTGACGGGCTCTCCCTTAAGTGCGAGCCTGTATTTAAGCCGCGAGGATCTGCAAAACTTGATTGAGCAACGAGATGGATCTCAAGCTCTTCTCAATAAAGCAATTGGCAATATCTTTGCTTTGAAATCACTTAGAGCCAAAGAGGTCATGACTCCTCTTGCGCATGTCCAAATGATCCCTTCTTACTGTACTCTTTCTGAGTTGCGACGTCTTCTGTCGCTCAACTTTGTTTCCTATCTTCCTGTCTACGAACACCAGACGCAAAATATTGTCTCCATTGTCTATCCGCGCGATGTGCTTCGCCTTCCCGATGAGAGCAAAGTGCTCAAACAGGGGCGTTCGGTGTGGTTCATCACGGAAAGCGCCTCTATTGTTGAAATCTTAAAGCAGTTTCGGCGTAACAATCAGAGTGTGGCCGTTGTGCTTAATGAGGGAGGAGGAGCAACAGGAGTCTTGACGCTCGATGCGATTGTTGAAAAAATCTTTGGCTTTGCGGAAGGATCCGAAGTGTTGGCTGGCAAGAGTCCTGCTCGCGCGGTCTTTATTGAACGCTCCTTTTCGGCAGAAATGAGGGTTTTTGGGATCAATCGCAAGTATGGAACCACTCTTCCCTTTTTGGAAGAAGAAGAGACCTTAGGTGAACTCTTGGCCCGGCTGCTTGGTCACATGCCGGTCCAAGGAGATGCTCTTCGGCTTGAGAGCTTCGAAATTGTAGTTGCAGAAGCTACCCTTCTTGGAGCTAAAACTGTCTTGATTCGTTCCGTTACTTAACTCGGCTAAGAAAGGATCTCCGATAGAATCATTAAGGTCTTCTCTATCTCTTCTTTTGTTGTGAAGCGGCTTAAAGAGAAGCGAAGAGAGGAAGCGGCCCTCTTGTGGGAAAGATCCATGTTTAAAAGGATGCGAGAGGGTTCGAAGGCGCCTGAGGAGCAGGCGGAGCCGTGGCTGGCAGCCACCCCGTGCAGATCAAGATTCATAAGGAGCTCTTCTGCATGGATGTTAGGAAAGAAGAGATTGGAGGTGTTGGGCACTCTCTTTCCCTCTCCATTGATTGCCGCATCCGGGTATTTTTTTTTGATCTCTCTTTCGAAAGAGTCTCTTAAGTTCCCCATCTGCAAGGAGGCAGAGGGGAGATGGTCTGTCAGCAGCTCCACTGCCTTGGAAAACCCCACAATGCCGGCGAGATTTTCCGTTCCGCTACGCATTCCCCCCTCTTGACCGCCTCCAAAGAGCAGCGGCTCTAGTTTATGGGGAGAGCGGAGAAAGGCAAGACCGATCCCTTTGGGAGCATGGATTTTGTGGCCCGAAAAAGCCATCGCAGAGACTCCCTCGGGAATTGTGAAGAGCTCTTTGCCCAAAAGAGCTACTCCATCGACGAAAAAGAAGATTCCTTTGCTTTGAGCAAGGGAGGCAAGCGCCTCCATCTCTATTTTCACCCCCGTTTCGCTATTGGCGGCGCTCAGCGCAAGCATCCGTGTCTTAGGGAGGATCGCCGCTTCAACCTCTTCCAAAGAGACCGCTCCTCTTGGGCTTCCTTTCAAATAGGTCACTCTGACTCCCCGCTTCTCCAAGAGCTTGGCCGTCTCGAAAAGAGCTGCATGTTCCATCTCGGTTGTAATGAGATGGCCCTCGGACAAGTTAGAGAAAAAACCCTTTAGAATCATATTGATTCCTTCGGTCCCTCCTGAGGTGAAGATGAGCTCTTTGGGCTTGACTTGAAAAAACTTAGCTAGGCTTTCGCGAGCCTCGTTCAATCTCTTCTTGGCCGCCCTTCCGAAGGAATGGATCGACGAGGGATTGGCAGGAACAAAGGAGAGATCTTCTCGCATCGCCGCGAGCACAAGGGGATCGAGCGCTGTCGTTGCATTATTGTCCAGGTAGATGCGGTTCATTTTTGCGATATTATACTTTTTAAAGAACTTTCACCAGCACGAGGGTGATATTGTCCCTTCCTCCCTTTTTAAGAGCGGATTGCATCAGTTGATGCGCGCGCTCTTCAAGGGAAGAAAAGCCTTGGAGGATCTCTTCGATCTCGCCGTCGCAGAGGTGGTTGGTGAGGCCGTCGCTGCACAAAAAATAGATGTCATCCTTTTCGATCGGGAGGATCCCTGCATCGGGGAGCACTTCTTTAAAAGGGCCGATGGCGCGCGTTAAGACGTTTTTATGAGCAAAAAAGGGGGCTTCTTCAGGGCTTAGTTCTCCTTTCTTGAGCAAAGATGCCCAAAGCGAGTGGTCTTCGGTAATTTGCAAAAGCTCTTTGCGGAAGCGGTAGAGGCGGCTATCTCCCACATGGGCAAAGAGAAGGGAGTTTTGGATCACGAGAAAGCAGGAGAGGGTAGTTCCCATGCCTTCATATTCTTCCTTTTCTCTTGAGAGATGGTGCACCCAGGAATTGGCGTCACAGACAGCTTTCTGGATTTGAGAGAGGAAAAAAAGCAGGGGATTAGGGGAGGAGAGGGGGATCTTTTGAATGGCCTGGCAGAGATATAGAATGGTTTCTTTTGCCGCGATTTCTCCTGCATTATGGCCGCCCATGCCATCGGCAAGAGCAAAAAAGGAGTGTTCAGGCATTTCCAAGAAGAGGTCTTCATTGTTTTTTCTTGTGTAACCGATGTCCGAAAGTGAGGTGCACAGCAATTTGTGTGGATCCATCTACAGAGGGGTATAAAGTTTCCCTAGGAAAAAGATGCCTTGGGTGTCGAGATCAACCAAAAGAAAGAGAAAGGGTCGATTGGCAAGGAAGTCAAGGGCCAAAGTGGGGCGGACAGCTGTTGTTTTCATGGAAGCGGCCGTTGCCGCTGCAGCCACAACTCCCATTTCATCGAGTGCCACATAGGCTTCGTGGATGACCAGGCTTAAGAAAAGATCGTGAAGGCCGTTGATCTTTGAAAAATCGGCTCTCTCGGAAAAAGCGATTTCCATGCCGAGGTGTTTTAGCGGATCATTAAGAATCAGGCGCTGGCGCTGAGTGAATTTCGGAAGCATGACGTTTACCGTGCGCCTCTTTAATCCCCGGATTGCTTCCTTCAGCTGCTTTACGGAAAGAGAGAGACCCTCCCGGCGGGTGGGAAGGAAGATGAGAAGAGAGATGTTTTGGTCCTCTTTCTCTTCCTTTTCAAAAGGGAGAGAGAGTACCTGAAAATCCTCATCCTCAAAGTAGGAAAAAGAGTTCACCTGATGCATCATTGGCGCTACAAGAGAGTGATCCTCAGAGGGATAGAAGGGAGCATCCTTGGTTTGCCCGGGATCGAAAGGAGAGCTAAAGCGTCCTTTAAAATAGAGCGCGTTGGTCACAATCATTCTTGTGAGCGGGTCAATCTGAGAGGGTTCAAGAAGAGTGGGGATTTTTCCTTCCGTTTGATTCTCTATCCACTCATTGATAATGGAGGAGGAACGGACGCTGTTTTTAAAATCTAAAGAGGAGGCATTGGCCTGAAAATCTTCTTGGAGCGTAAAGAGAAAAGAGGGCAGAAAAAAAGTGTCTCGATTGGCCCAGACGGCATTTGCGATCTTGAGACGGCTGTCTTCCCTTTTTAGAAAAAATTGAGAGTAGGCCTGTTTTAGATCGGAGGGCTCTAATGAGAATTGGAGTGCATGTTGCATAGCCTCTTTTGTCTTCTCTTCAGCGCCCATCCAGACCATGGAGAGAGCCGAGTAGAGGGAAAAGGGAGAAAAGAGGACATTGGAAGAGGAAGAGTCCAGAAGTGGAAAGAGGTGAAGGGCAAAGCGGTTGTTGTTTGCAAAAAGAACCGAGACGGGATCGACAACGGAGATATCCGGCTCCTTTGCCGAAATGCCGGAAACAAGAAGTGTTCCTAAGAAAAGAGTGAGTGCTCTTCGTGACATGGTATTAAACTCCTTCGTATAAAACTCTCAAAGAGCTCATCAGGTTGAAAGCGACATGAAGTCCAATGGGCGCAAAGAGAGATCCCTTCTTTTCATACAAGAACCCTAAAAAGCATGCAAATGCAAAAAGCGAGACAAAGAGTGCAATGTTTCCTGCTTTTTGCGAGGGGGAGAGGTGAAAAAGCGCAAAAACAAAGCTGCTTAAAGAGATGGCTGCTCGACGTCCCAAGGGGTTTTTAAGATAGCTTTGCAAAATGCCTCGAAAGAGAAACTCCTCTACAAAGGGGGCAATGAAGACAATGGTCAGGAGGGCAATTGCGAGCAATGCAGGATCTCCCAGGGCCAACTTGAGAAAACGCACTGCAACCTGTTCGTACTCGCCGAATTCGAAAAAAGCCTTCAAGAAGAGGTCGAGGAAATAGCCTAACACAGAGAGGAGGGGAAAGGTGAGAAACCAACAGAGGGCTCCTAAGTAAAAGTCTTTGAGAGGGGATTGAGATTCTTGGCGATGGGAATCTTTCCAAATGAGCTTGAGTTGTTTGGGATTGATAGCTTGGGAATAGAGGAAGAGTAAAAAGAGAGAGAGGCTAAGAGTAATGATCTGGATCCACCCTAACGCTTTCAGATGGGGAAGGGCTTTAAAGAAGGGAAGGAGGGATAAAAAGGACGGAATAAACAAAGAGCACACGAGATAGAGAAAAAAAAAGGCCAGAACGTCTTTGAATTTAAGAACGGGGAGAACCGACGCCCTTTCAGGGAGAAGCGTATAAAAACCTTTTTTCCACGCGATGCCGTTAACGATCAAGCCGAACAGAGAGAGGAAAATCACCTATGTCCTCGACGCTCTTTTGGCACGAAGCAGATACTCCTCCAGTCGGCCGGCAAGGGTTTTTATTAAGTCGTCGTGAGCCATCCCAAGAGGGGAGATGTTAAAATTTTCATCCTTCCAAGAGACCTGGAAGAAATTTTGGCGTGTAAATTGGCGCGGAATGCGATGGGTCTCGTGGAGAAGCTCTTGGAGGACGATTTTGGGCTCTGCACCTCTGACATCGAACACTCTTAGACGGAGAGTGATATTCATATCGGCTGAACTCTTCTGTAACGAGGTATCCGAGACGGGAAGGGCAGTCGGGGTGAGTGGGCGCTCATCGTGTTCAATCAGTTCCGTAAAGACAACAAATTCCGTGGAATCAAAGAGACGTTTCATCCAAGAGAGATCTAAAGAAAAGGGATCCATCTGCGCATTCATCTTTTTGATTTGCGACTGAACTTTAAGCAAAGAGACTAGATAAAATTTATCTCTTTTTGCAAGACGTTTAAAGAGAAGGTCGGTGAGTTCGTCAGAGAGATTCCATGGCAGATCATTTTTAGAGGAATCGAGGAGTGGAACAACAGCGACGATCGGACGCACTTGGATCTCCTCGGCGACGGCTCCGGCATCGTTGGTTCCCTGTTTGCTGCAGCCGAAAAAAAGAGTAAAAAGAGAGAGCACAAAAATCAAAGCACATTCCATGCGTTCCTCCACAAAAGGCAGACTTGAATTCCAAGCTTAACACGTTCTGCATTCGCGGTAAAGGAGAACCTCTTGAGAGCGGCGCGATCTTTAGAAAGCTTCCATGACAAACGCAGAATGGGGAGCCATGTTGTAGGATATTGTGAGAGGGGGAGACTCTTGGGGGCTTTCCATAAAATCCTCAGGAGGGAGAAGCGCGGTGTCGATGATGCGATACCATTTGCGTAAGGCGCCATGGGGAGGGAGCTCGATGGCCGCTTCTTGAAAATGGGCATTAAAAGCAACATACAAAGAGGGACGTTTCTTAGAATCTTTAAGGGTAAAGGCGACGAATCGATTTTGCGCTCCCCAGTTGGGATCAAAGGGCTTATGTCCGTGCCAATCGATATCCTTATTTGTCAAGAAAGCTTCTCGTTTCAGAAGGGGGTGGTTCTTTCGAAACTGAATGCAGAGAGTATAAAAGCGAAAAAAGCTCCTGTTTTTTTTAAGGGCATTCCATTGAAACCAGTTGTATTCATTATCCTGAGACCAGGCGTTATTATTGCCGAAACGGGTATGGCCGTACTCGTCGCCCATCAGGAGCATGGGGATGCCAAGGGAGAGCATGAGGGCAAGATGGAAATTGCGCAGCTGTCTTTGCCGGAGGCGAAGGATATTCCGTCGGGTAGTTGCCCCCTCTTCTCCGCAATTCCAACTCTCATTGTGATCGGTTCCGTCTCGATTCTCTTCTCCGTTCGCCAGATTATGTTTTTGTTGGTAGGAGACTAAGTCATTTAATGTATAGCCATCATGCGCCGAGATAAAATTGACGCCGTGGTCAGGGGTTTTCATTTTCTTGTAGATGCCCTCAGATCCGCTGAGCACATCGGCAAATGGGCCCGACTGGAAATCCGTCCCCTTGATAAAGCGCCGAACGGTGTCTCGATAGATGCCATTCCATTCCGCCCATCTCCCATGTCCCGGGAAAGATCCGACTTGGTACAAGCCGCCGCAATCCCAGGCTTCGGCAATGAGTTTGACCTTCGAGAGCAAAGGATCTTTGTTGATGGCTTCGATCACGGGAGGTTTTTTAAGAGGAGCGCCGTCGCTTCCGCGCGTGAGGATGGAGGCCAAATCAAAGCGAAAGCCGTCGACGTGCATCTCGCTCACCCAATATCTAAGAGAGTCGACAATAAGCTTTTGTGAAGCCGGATGGTTGCAAGAAAAAGTGTTTCCGCATCCCGAATAGTTGAGAAAGGCCCCCTTGTTGTCTTTGAGGTAGTAAACGGCGTTATCGATGCCTCGCAATGAGAGGACAGGCCCCTTTTCATTTCCTTCAGCAGTATGGTTGTAGACAACGTCGAGAATCACCTCCATCCCGGCTTTATGGAGTTCTTTGACTAAGGTCTTGAACTCGACAAGGGCTGAATGCCAGGTGTCTTCAGCGGCGTAACGATGCATGGGAGAAAAGAAGTTGATCGGAGAGTATCCCCAAAAGTTAAACAGAGTTTTTTTTGTCTCAGGATTTATCCGGTCATTTTCACATTCATTGAATTCATAGATGGGGAGGAGTTCAACGGCGTTGATTCCGAGTTTTTTGAGATAGGGAATTTTTTCGATCGCCCCAAGATAGGTTCCTGGATATTTGACCTTGCTTGCCCCCCCGATGGTAAATGCCCGAATATGCATTTCATAAATGATGAGATCTTTCCAGGGGATGTGAGGCGGAGAGTCGCCTTCCCAATCAAAAAGAGGAAGAAGGGAGACGCGCCCCCGGAGCCTCTTTTTGGAATACGCCGCTTGTTTTTCTCCCCAAACAGAAGAAGTGTTTACAGATTTTGCGTAGGGGTCGCAGAGGAAATTTTTGTCGTTGAAGTAATGGCCCTTTTTGGGATCGAAAGGTCCTTTAACCCGATAGGCGTATTCAAACTTTAGGGGCAGATTTTCCACTTCAACGTGCCAGATGTATTTCATCAGAAATTTGGAAGTTCCCAGAGGCACTTCAAGAAAGGGGTGAGAAGCGTCCGGGTGGAAAAGGGAGAGAGTGACTGCTTCCGCATGCTGCGAAAAGAGAGCGAAATTAATCCCTCTTTTGCTTCTGGAAACCCCCAGAGGAGTCGCTGTTCCTTTATGTACCGGATAATCCATTCCTTTTACCCTTATCAAATGAGAGCTCTGTTAGCAAGATGAATTCACACCTCGCGGAGTTTGCAAGCGAGGAAAGCGCAGATGATGCAAGATTTTGATTCACAGTCGATTGCTGTTTTGAGCGTATGACCCGATCGGCGTGAAAAAACGCAATCGATTGCGGAGCAAAAGATTGAAATGCTCTTTCATGGAGAAAACGAGAGCTTTTAGAAAAATTTTTTTGAATTTTAAGGAGGACTCGTCAATAATGCATTCTCTTGTTAGGATACCAATTTGAACTTAAGGTAACGGTAAGGAGGATTCGTCCATGTCTTTTGAAAATGCCAAACAAAACCTCAAGGAGTTTGGGAAAGAATTAAATCTCGAGGGGTTGGCTTTTGATGAAAATAATACGTGCATTCTCGGGATTGATAATACCTTTTCTCTCCATCTTACCTACGAACCCAATTCGGATCGCCTCTATCTTTACTCCCCCATTCTGGACGGCCTCCCCAAGGATGATAAAATCCGTTTGAAGCTCTATGAGGATCTTCTTCAAGGATCGATGCTCGGCGGCCAAATGGCAGGTGGAGGCATTGGAGTTGCCGTTCCTGAAGAGCTCATTTTGATGCACTCCATCATCGATATGGGTGTTGGGACGGATGCTTCCGCCCTTCGCCGTTTTGCGCCGATTTTTGTCGACGCCGTAGAAAAGTGGCGAGACAGAACTAAACTGATGTGCGAAGGAAAAGAGGTTCCTGCTCTTCCGAGAGGACCTCAGCAGCCCGGAAAGGTGCCAGGAGCGCCTCCGCCTCCTATGGGAGGACCGGGTGGTGTCCCCGGTTTCAAGAAGGTTTAAGCCATTTCTGCACTTGGGACAGCGAGGTTGAGAGGAATGCGTCTTGTTTGTCTAATTTCTGACGCTCTGCGTTTTCTCGATCTTGAAAAGATTTTTATTGCTCTTCAAAACGTAAGATTAATGGGGCAAAAGTTCCGGCAATATGCTGATGTTATCTGTAGCCTATTCAGGCATCCTCCGGTTGTTGGGTCATGTCAACCAAGCCAGTTGCAGCAATTTATTGGATAGTGCAGTGCCAGTCTCGGTTACAACAGAGTGTTTTGCCCTCTTTCCAACTCGTATCTCGAGATCCAAACCAGTAGGTATCGCCATCCCAAAATTTTCCATTTCTCAACTCACCTGTAAAATACTTTCCACTGCGCCAAGTGAAGGTGCCCACCACCTTATCGTTGCCATTTGAAAAATTTCCGGACAACTTGTCTCCCCCGATGAATGCCATCTCCCCTCGACCTTCCCTTTCTCCCTTGACAAAGGATCCAACATAGATGTCGCCGTCTTGGAACCAGAGCCTTCCTTCGCCGTCCGGGAGGCCATCGGCAAACTCACCTTCATATTTTTTCCTGTTGCCCTGAGCATATTTCAACTCTCCTGCTCCGTGAGGTTTGCCATTTTTGATCTGACCGGAATAGATATCTTGCGTTCCAAGTTTTAAATTTTCTACTCTGTCAAGTATCGGCGCCTGTTGTTGCAGCATCTGTAATGCCAGCTGCACAACAGGATCGATTTGTGCCATGCCACTTCCCTGATCGCAAGAAGAATAAGATTGGGATTTTTGTTTAGAAAGTAAAGGGGTGCTGCTAATTATGCTCATACAAACTCCTTTTTAAAAGAAATTATTTTCTTTCGGATGACAATCATAAACATAGAACATGATTTAATCAAGGATTAAGCTATACACAAGCTGATGTGCGACGGAAAAGAGGTTCCTGCTCTTCCGAGAGGACCTCAGCAGCCCGGAAAGGCGTCCGGAGAACCTTCCGCCTTCTATGAGAGAACCGGGATGTTATCTGTAGCCTATTCAGGCATCCTCCGGTTGTTGGATCATGTCAACAAGCCAGTTGCAGCAATTTATTGGATAGTGCAGGGGCAGTCGCGGTTACAACAGAGTTTTTTGCCCTCTTTCCAACTCCGGGTCATTTGTCCAAACTGGTTGTAGGTATCGCCATCCCACAATTTTCCATTTCACAACTCACCATTAAAATAGTCTCCATCGCGCCAAGTAAAGGCGCCCACCACCTTATCGTCGCCATTTGAAAATTTTCCGGACAATTTACTTCCACTGATGTATGCCATCTCCCCTCGACCTTCCCTTACTCCATTGACAAAGGATCCAACATAGATGTCGCCGTCTTGGTACCAGAGCTTTCCTTCGCCGTTCGGGAGGCCATCGGCAAACTCACCTTGATATTTTAGCTTATTGCCGCCCTGAGCATATTTCAACTCTCCTGCTCCGTGAGGTTTGCCATTTTTGATCTGACCGGAATAGATATCTTGGGTTCCAAGTTTTAAATTTTCAGCTCTGTCAAGTATCGGCTCCTGTTGTTGCAGCATCTGTAATGCCAGCTGCATCGCCCGTTGCATGACAACAGGATCGATTTGTGCCATGCCACTTCCCTGATCGCAAGAAGAGTAAGATGGGGATTCTTGTTTAGAAAGTAAAGGGGTGCTGCTAATGATGCTCATAAAAACTCCTTTTTAAAAGAAATTATTTTCTTTCGGATGACAATCATAAACATAGAACATGATTTAATCAAGGCTTAAGCTATACACAAGCTGATGTGCGAAGGAAAAGAGGTTCCTGCTCTTCCGAGAGGACCTCAGCAGCCCGGAAAGGTGCCAGGAGCGCCTCCGCCTCCTATGGGAGGACCTGGCGGTGTCCCCGGTTTCAAGAAGGTTTAAGCCATTTCTGCACTTGGGACAGCGAGGTTGAGAGGAATGCGTCTTGTTTGTCTAATTTCTTTTGAATCTTTCTGATGCCGCTTATCACCGTCGAGTGGTCGCGATGGAAGATTCTGCCGATCTCTTTAAACGAACGCTTCAGCTCCTTTCGACAGAGGTACATGGCGAGTTGTCTTGGGAGGGAGCACTCTTTGGTTTGAGCCCTCCCCATGAGTTCCTCTTTTTGCAGATCAAAGGCGTGAGCTACAGAGATGATAATCTTCTCCGGGGTCAGCCTCTTCTCGTTTTCTTGAGCAAGCAGGTCCTTAAGAAGACGCTCTGCGCTTTCTCGATCTTGAAAAGATTGTTGCTGCTCTTCAGAACGCAAGATTAAGGCATCAAAGGCTACAAGAAGCGATTCTACATTCGGAAAGGAAGAGAGTAAAAGATCGGCAATCTCATCGGGAAGTGGAAAGTGAGCGTTTGAGGCTCGAAGAGAGAGAAGCTCTCTGCGCTTGGGCAAAGAGAGCGGTTTCAAAGTGAGGAGCAGTCCCCATTCAAAGCGGCTGACCAGGCGCGGTTCAATATCCTGGAGTTGAGAGGGGGAAAGGCTGCTTGCAAGAATGATCTGCTTGCCTCTGCTGTGAAGAGCGTTGAAGGTATGGAAGAGCTCCTCCTGCGTGGCGTTTCTGCGGGCGAGGAGATGGATGTCATCGAGGATGAGGACGTCAATAGTGCGGTAGGCGTGGCGGAACTGCTCCATTTTTCCCAGGCGAATGGCTGAGATGAAATGTTCGGTAAAACTCTCCGTATGGACAAAGTGGACGGCATGCCCCTTTTCTTTTAATGCCACGCAGAGGGCCATGAGAAGATGAGTTTTTCCCGATCCTTTTTCTCCTAGAAGATAGAGGGGGTTGAAGGATGCAAGGCGGCCTAATGAGGTAAGCTGTTTTAAGAATTGCAGCGGATAGCTATTCTCTTCGGAGATGAGATAGGCGTCAAAAGAGCTCTTGACATCGAGAGGATCGGACGCGATGTAAAAAGGCTCATCGGATTTTATCTCTTTCGTAACCTTCCTGCCTCTTTTTTCTTTGATGCGGCTATCGCTTCCGCTAGCGGTGAGATGTACTTTGATGGGCCGGAAGTTATTGTTTTTTAAACTGCGCGAGGCTTTTTTTCGGATGTGCTCTTCGAACCAGAGCATCTGAAAGGCATCCGGAGCCTCCAGATAGAGATTGCAAGCGTCAAAGTGAACCACTTTTAACGTGCGCAGCCATTTCTGAACGGTCTTTTGTCCGAGCTCTCGTTCCAGCTCATTTAGAAATTGATCCCACGCCTGCATGGACCATTCTTTTTTGAGTGTACCATTGTTGCAGGATACCAAGAAGCATGGAAGAGAGCCAATAGATATTCAATCCGGATGGGAAATGGTAAAAGAGGACGGTGAAGACGATAACCATGATATTTCCGGTCATTTTCTGCTGCTTTTGCTGATCTGTGATAGGAGAGGTGTTTTTGGAGACTCCTTGAGAGAGTTTTTGCTGCAGGAACATGATAGCGCCCAGGAGGACGGGAAGCAGATGGAAACTGGTGCCAATGAAGAAGACGGGGTAGCGCCAGCTAAAGAGAATATCCGGGTCCGTCAGATTGTTGATCCATCCCGGAATAAAGGAAGCTCCGCGCAGGGCAAAGGTTGATTTGAGAAGGTCAAACATCCCCATGAGGAAAGGGAGCTGGATCAGCAGGGGCAGACAGCCGGTTAGGGGATTGACTCTATTTTCTCGATAGAGAGTCATGACCTCGGCCTGGGAGCGCTTGGGATCTTTTTTAAACTTCTCCTGCATTGCCGCCACTTTCGGAGCGATAAGCTGCATTTTGGACATGGATTTGAAAGACCAGGCATTGAGCGGGTAGAGCATGATGCGCAAAGCTACGGTAAGCAAAATAATGGAGATCCCCCAGGAATGGGTCACTTGATAGAAGCCCTTCATCAAAAAAAAGAGAAATTTGGAAAAGGGATCGGAGATGAATCCAAACCATCTGTCAAAACTTTGAACGGAGGAGTAGTCAGGTGTATAGCCCGTAGAGGGATCTGCAAAAGTTTGATCCAAACGATTCAGCACCTCTTGGTCAAAAGGACCTGCGAAAATGCGATAGCGAACCGTCTGGCCGCTTTTCTTTAAGGGCAATTCCATGAGATAGCCGGGGTATTTGGAGGCGGGATAGAGGTTGTAGGCGGCATCAATGAGTGTCAGGCGGGTGGGAGCTCTGTCTCCGGGGACAAAAGTGGCGGTAAGACCGTTTGCCGTTTCATCTAGAGGGTTAAGGATCAAGCCAAAAAAACCGTTGGAATTACAGATCCAATCCGGCTGAGCGGTAGAAAAGGAGAGCACGTTTTTGGGAAGTTTGATCGATTCGATCTGAGATTTTTGTTGCTTGAGATAGCGATATTTTAAAAAAGGCGAGGCGCTTCCCGAGATAAGCTCGACCTCGGGAATTCCAGAAGAGAGAGAGAGACCTCGGGCATCGCCCTCCACTTTTAACGTAAGCTCGAAGGTATAGGGGGCCAGAGTCGGATCCTTTGGCAAGGAAAAGGTTTTGGTCACGCGGCGTTGGAGTTCTGTAGCCTCAAATTCAATGAGATTTTTTGAAAAGCGCTTCACAACGTAGGGAAGAGTAGCGAGATGCGGTTCATCGGAGAGAAGGTTTAGCGCGTAATACTTGGGAGAGATGCGTCCTAGGGTAGAGCCGCTGGGACTCAAGAGGCTGCGGCGTAAAAGTGGGTAGTACCCTCCCACTTGTCCGCTTGGTTTTAAAAGAGGCTCTCCTTCCGTTGGAGAGGGGATAAAGTGTTCAACAGAGGGAAAACGGTCATTTTGAGGATCGTTTTCTTTCAGGAGGTTGTCAAAACGAATGGAGCGGATGACGCTTTTTTGATTCTCTTTCGAAACTAAGGGGAGATTGATCTCGACTAAAGCGCCTCCGGTAGAGGAGAAGACAAGCTGCTGGTACTCATTTTCTAAGACGTAATACTCTTCTTTGGCCTTTTCGTAAGAGGAAGGAGCTGAAGGGACAAAAGGAGGCGCCGGTCTCGCTTCCTCCTGAACTGTTTCAAGAGCTGCTGGAGGAGACGGTTTGACCTCAGGTTCTTTGGAGGAAAACCACCAATTGACCAGGTAGAGAGAGAGGGCCAGAAGAGCTACAAAGAAGATAGATCGTTTATCCATGAGAAATCCTGCTTTCTGAAAAAAAGGTATACCCAAACAACTTCAAAAAGTTGTTTGGGTATACCTTAACATAGAGAGGGAAAAGAGTGAAGAGCGTTTCCCTCCGGGAGGCGCTGAAGTCAGGTGGTGGTGTGAGGCTTTCCTTCAAGCTGTGAGAGGAAGGTGTGGAAGGCGCTTGTATGCCTGAGATTGTCGAGCCACTCGTCTTCAAGAATCTCTTCTAGGGGAGGAAGAGCGTCGAACTGGCGGGCCTTTTCTAGAAAATGCAGTGCCTTGTCGGTATCTTTGCGCAAGGCATACAGAGAGCCGAGGTGATAGTAGGCGTGGACATTGCCCAATTTGGCGGCTTGAATGACCTTCTGTTCTCCCTCCTGAAAAGCGAGGTCAGTTGCTTCAGGATCGTAGATCTTCTCTGCTAAGTTGGCGAGTGTTAATCCCCAATCGAGGAGGATCTGATCATTTTCTTCCTCTCGGGCAGCAGATAGGCGGAAGTGGTGCAAAGCCTTATATAAGGAATCTGTAGAGCCTGAAACATCTCCGAAATGGCAGAGCGCCAGAGCCAGCCGATAATGGATTTGGGGAAAATCCGGGTCGATCATGAGCACATGTGAGAAGATTTCGATTGCCCTGAGATAAGACTTCTCATCCTCTTCCAAATCGCCAAGAAGATCTAAAGTGACGGCGTAATGAAAGAGCCAGTCCGGGTGGAGATAGACGGCATTCTTTTGAAGAGAGAGCGCCTGTTCAAAATAGAAGAGCGCTTCGTGGAGCCATTTGGAGTTTTGGAGAAACTCTCCCTGCCGGGAAAGGCATAAGGCAAAATCAAAGAGACATGGCGCCGTCCAGCGCAATTGGAGGGCTTTGGAAAAAAAACGGTATGCCTTAGAGAACGCCTCATCTTCCGCATCCAAAAGCGCCAGGGTGCTGTAGCTCTTTGCCATGGCGTGCCAAAGAGATGGGCGCGACCGGTCGATCGAAAGGCCTTCTTGGTATTTCTCAATAGCCTGATAGGTGTAGTCGATATCGTTGAAATAGGCGCCCAAAGAGTAGAGGGCGTTTCCATGTGCGAGATAGAGCTCCGGAGAATCGGGGCATTCTTCCACCGCCTGCAGGGCTCGATTTTCTGCTTCGAGCATCAGTTCCAGATGATCGGTCTCCAGGCCGATGGCGGCCAAGGCTTCGCTCCACACGCCTTGAACAAGAGGCTTTTCAACGCCCAGGCTCAAGGCGCGGCAGCACTTTTCGATGGAGGCATGTAAGCGCTTGAGATCACCTTGGAGCAATCCAGCATGGAGTAAAAATTGCGCCCAGCTGAAACAGAGAGAGCCGAGGTTGGGCTCCAGCTGGGAAGCTGCGGAAAAAGAGTCGTTAGCTTGAGAAAAGTGACCTTCATCATGCGTTTGAAAATAGAGTTCTTTCAAACAGGCTGCAAGCGTGATCCAGATCTCGGAGTTTGCGGGTTCTAAACGGAGGGCATGGCGCAGAGAATAACCGGCTTTGAGAAAAAGAGAAGTATCGGGAATGAGCTGAGCGAGGGCGAGATAGGCTCTGCTCCGTTCTAGCCAAAAGTCAGGAGATTGTTCGTCATCTAGATCGTAGCCTTTTTGAAAGGCGCTCAAGGCCATCTGAAAGTCGATAGCTTCGCCCGAATGCTCTCCTAGCTTAACAAAGATGCGTCCCAGATCTCCATAAAGAAGGCTAATCTCTTTTTTGGACATCTCAGAGGCGCTTCGCAGGGCTCTTTCCAGCTTCTCTTTTGCTTGCAGAAAGTGGCACTCTTGATGAAAAGCCAGACCTAGTGCAAAGAGAGTGTTTCCCCAAGCGTGCCAGATCCGATAATTTCCAGGAGAGAGAGAGGCGGCTTTTTTGAATTTTTTACAAGCAAGAAAGAGCGTTTTTTTCCTCTCTTGTTCGCATCCGCATTCAAAGAGTGAAAGCCCTTGTCTGAAAAAAAGATCCGCATTCGAAGGATCGAGCTTAGCCACGGCCTCAAAGAGATCCAGAGCGGAAAGATCTCCTTGGATAAGACGTATCTCAGCCCGTGAAAGAAGCGAATCGATGAACTGTTCTCTCTCCTCTCTTTGCAACTCTGCTGAAGAGGAGATCTGATGCTTTAGAGCAGTCGAAAGAGGGAGCTCGTGTTCCGCCATTTTTTGTCTGACTTGAGTGGTTTCTAAGAGAGCTAGATTATAGAAAGGCGGTTTTTTTCGGACAATCCTATAAGCTTTCTTGAATGGGATGATGGTTTTTTTTTGAATGCATGAAAAAAATGGAGAGACTCATTTTGAAGGGTTTGCAGCTTCCCGTCTTCACAAAAAATAAATCAAAAAAAAGTTAACTCCCGCAGTGAATTTAAAAATTGTCGGCTTCCGCTCGACTTTATCCAAGGAGACGAGAAAACTCGGCCCGTTTAGGGGCGAGATGAATCGCGCCTTTAGGCCTAGGGAGATTGTTGCAGTTCAATTCTTAACCTGCAAAGCGGCAGAAGCTGGTAGGAAACTGGGATTGGTGAACCGCTCCTATACAACACAAGATTGCTATCGATGCGGACATCGAGAGAAAAAGCAACTTTCCGAAAGAGAGCATTGCGGTTCTCTCTGGCATTGTTGCACAATTCCGTTCGAGACCGATACCGGGCCCGATACCGATACCGGACCGAGTGACGATTTCCGAACCAGTTCATCTGGCATATCCGCTCGTGTCACAGCGTGACATCTTAGTCAACATCGCGACGATCCGAAGTAAAAGCTCTCGTCCTCTTGTGTAGTGGCTCTCATCTATCAGTTCCAAGCGTTTACACACGTCCAAGATGCCGGCACATTCAGCGGCGGAACGCTTTGCCATGCGGTAGAAACGCACGTTTTCTGGAAGGGCATGTTCTCAAGATCCTTCCGCGATGTTTAATGGGATCGATGCGCCTGCTCGTTGTAGCTGATCTGCCAAGTAGGCGTTCTCTCGAGGCAGCCTCTCTACTGTGCCTTTTCTTTAGAAGTCACAGAAGACAAATGATGTTAGCGAAGAATAGAAGCGTTTTAACACGAAGAAACGACGTTGAACAGTCTTCCTCCATGTTTCCAGATCTGTTCGCTCTATGTCCTTGGTGCTCATAGGAATAATCCTCTTTATTTATGACCTTTTTGGTAATTAATAATTTTACTCTCAAGAGAGGACATTTCTATTTGATCGCAAATCAGACATTTCTACTTAACGCTAACAATTTGTAAAAAAAGTTTGCAATTGTAATTACAAAATGATATATTTATTATAAATTAAATAATGAGTAAATTAAATAATCAGTAAATTAAATATAAAATTAATATGACAAACCCTATTAGCGGATTTCAGAACGGATTTTATCTTTCGGAATCTCGACAAAGCGCCATTCCTTTAGCCCAAAATGATGAAGAGCCGGATGACTTTCGAGCGATCCTCAATAGGTGGGTAGAGGAGAGAACTCCTAATTTTGAAGACCGACAAAGAGCGGAGCAAGAAATTACTGAATTTTTAAATGATGAATCTAAGAACATCTTAAATCTTTCTTCTTTTTCTCTAACCTCATTACCACCTATTTTTAATGCGGATCCATTTATCAAGCGATTAACGAAATTAGACATATCCCGGAACCATCTGACCTCTCTTCCTGCGGAAATCGGCGGGCTGCAGGCGTTGCAGCGGCTAAATGTG
>Ga0154336_120_pt1 | contig 22170 bp, 20 predicted proteins | sample RifGroA2_FD_115864 | JGI IMG/M metagenome (GOLD analysis project Ga0154336, IMG submission 115864) | Chlamydiae bacterium GWA2_50_15
AGGCGGGGAACCCGACCAGCTTGATCCCCCGCAGGTCGGCCACCGCGGTCCGCCGGCTGAGGGGCACCATCTCGCCCAGCACCCGGAACCGGAACGGCCGTCGCTCGCGACCGGTGAGCTCCGCCTCCAGTTGGAGGGCCAGCGCCCGCGCCTGGCGGATGGCCACCTGGGCCGTGGCCACATAGGGGGCGCCGGTGTGCGGATCGGTCTGGGCCGCGTTGTCGCCCAGCGCGTAGACGTCGCGGGCGCCCTTGACCTCGAAGAACTCGTTGACCAAGAGCCGCCCGGCAGCAACTGTTGTCGATAACGCAGAATTCGCTCCGGACAGAGACAAGTTCCCGCTGCCCGTTTTTCGAAGCGTCCCCGTCAATCCGGTCAGATTACCGGCATAGGCGCCGTTAAATCCCTGGTCAAAGATCACAGAGGCGCTATTGGAGATGTTTCCCTGCAAGGAGGTGGAATTTCCCTGCAGAGTTCCCGCGCTCACCGTCGTCCCGCCGGAATAGGTGTTGGCGCCCGAAAGGATGAGCGTCGCCGCGCCCGTTTTGGTCAAGCTTCCGCTTCCGCTGACGATTCCCGAATAGGTGCCAAGGACTGCCGCCTGATTGAAGACGAGTGCGGCGTTATTGATGATGTTGCCCTGCAGGGACGTGGCATCTCCCTGAAGAGTCCCTTCAATCACCGCCGTCCCGCCGGAATAGGTGTTGGCGCCCGAAAGAATCAAGGTTTGCAATCCCGTTTTGGTCAAGCTCCCGCTCCCGCTAAGCACACCAGCATAGGTGCCGAGAGCCGCAGTTTGATTAAAGAGCACGAAGGCATTATTGAGGATATTGCCTTGCAGGGATGTGCTATTGCCCTGCAACGTTCCCGAACTCACCGTCGTTCCGCCTGTGTATGTGTTGGCGCCCGAGAGGATGAGAGAGTCGGCTCCCGTTTTCGTCACGCTACCGCCCCCGCTAATCACACCCGCATAGGTGCCGGGCGCAGTTTGATTAAAGACAAGGGCGGCGTTATTTGTAATATCTCCTTGCAAGGAAGTGGCGTTTCCCTGAAGCGTTCCCGAACTCACCGTCGTTCCGCCTGTGTATGTGTTGGCGCCCGAGAGGATGAGCGTTCCGGACCCTGATTTGGTCAATCCACCCCCTCCACTAATGACCCCGGATAGCGTCGTTGTCCCCGTATCAATCTCCACTGTCCCGCTGCCGGTGAGAGTGAGTGTGCGCGCCGAAGAAAAAGAGGCGTTTGCCACTTTAAGCGTGCCGGCGCCAAAGGTTAGCCCTCCGGAAGCGGCTCCAAGATTTCCGTCTTGAGAAATCGTCAACACTCCTGCGCTTAGAGTTGTCCCTCCGGTATAGGTGCTGCTCCCGGACAACGTGAGAGTATTGGTTCCTGCCTTAACCACTGAACCGTCTCCCGTGATAGCGCCGTTAAAGATCGAAGTTCCCGTTTGATCGAAAGTGAGAGCAATCGAGCCGATCGTAAAATTAAGAAAAGCGCTCGGAAGAGTAAATTGAGTATTCAAAAGAGAGGAGGCAAAACCTAAAGTAGGTAAATTAGAGCTCAGAGAAAGAGCAAAAGGACCATTCACCGTAATGTTATTAGGGGAAAGCGCTGCAGTATTGATATCCGTAATTGCCTGCCTTAAAGATCCGGCGCCGGAGTCGTTTGCATTGCTTACCGTTGTATTCGTTGCAACAAGAACGGAAGGGATTAAAAAGATAAAAATTAAAAGAGACGTACAACAGAGTCTCAACAAAGACCGATGCGGTTTATACCGAACGCATTTCATGAAAAGCCAACACCCGCTATCCAGAGTTTTTTTTGACTATACGAGGTAGCAAATTTTTCAAACAGGATGGAATGTGCGCACACTTGAAATCGCGACAAAAAAAAACCCCTTAGCGCACTTGCGCTAAGGGGTCATAAAAAAAAAGTGGCGACGCCCTACTCTTCCACACTCTCGTGCGTAGTACCATCGGCGAAAAAGGGCTTAACTTCTGAGTTCGGAATGGGATCAGGTGTTTCACCTTTTCTAAAGTCGCCACCAAAACTTTATCTTAAAGCGGTTATCTCTGAAGAGATCATTCTGCACTTAACTAAAATGGAGCTTGAGGAGCTCTCTCTCACATGCGAAATAAATTAATGTCGCTTTTCACTTCGTTTTTTTAAGCTTTTCATCATCATGGACAAGCCTGCAATCCAAATGATTGCAACCATGCCGATAATGAAAAGAAAAAAAAGTGATCAAGCCAATCGACCGATTAGTATTGGTTAGCTAAACACATTGCTGCGCTTACACACCCAACCTATCAACCCTGTCATCTTCAGGGGGTCTCATGGGATACCTTATCTTGAAGGAGGCTTGGCGTTTAGATGCTTTCAACGCTTATCCTTTCCGAACATAGCTACCCGGCTATGCACTTGGCAGTACAACCGGCACACCCTTGGTTCGTCCACCTCGGTCCTCTCGTACTAGAGGTAGCTCTTCTCAAGTATCCTACGCCCACAACAGATAGGGACCAAACTGTCTCACGACGTTTTGAACCCAACTCGCGTACCGCTTTAATTGGCGAACAGCCAAACCCTTGGGACCTTCTACAGCCCCAGGATGCGATGAGTCGACATCGAGGTGCCAAACCGCCACGTCGATATGAACTCTTGGTGGCGATAAGCCTGTTATCCCCGGAGTACCTTTTATCCGTTAAGCGATGGCGATTCCACTTTCAACCACCGGGTCACTAAGCCCTACTTTCGTATCTGCTCGACTTGTTGGTCTTACAGTTAACTTACCTTATACCTTTACGCTCTACTCGCGATTACCAACCGCGATGAAGTAAGCTTTGGACTCCTCCGTTACTCTTTAGGAGGAAACCGCCCCAGTCAAACTGCCCGTCTGACAATGTCCGATCTCTGGTTTCACAGAGGATCGTTAGATTCCCACCTTTCCAAGGCCGGTATTTCAAGGTTGACTCCAGGAGCCCTGACGAGCTCCCTTCAAAGTCTTCCGGCTATCCTACACATGAAAAGGCAGGAGCCATTATCAGAGTACAGTAAAGGTTCACGGGGTCTTTCCGTCTTATTGCGGGTAAACGGCATCTTCACCGCTACTACAATTTCACCGAGTCTCTCGTTGAGACAGTGCCCAGATCGTTAGGCCATTCGTGCAGGTCGGAACTTACCCGACAAGGAATTTCGCTACCTTAGGACCGTTATAGTTACGGCCGCCATTCACCAGGGCTTAAATTCAGTGCTTTGTCCCGAAGGACTGACACCTCCTTTTGACCTTTTGGCATTGGGCAGGCTTCACACCATATACATCGTCTTAGCCGACTTCGCATAGTGCTGTGTTTTTGTTAAACAGTCGCCTGGGCCATTTCTCTGCGGCCCCTTTTCGCTTCTTACCGCGAAGGTAATAACGAAAAAGGGCTCCTCTTCTTCCGAAGTTACGAGGATAATTTGCCGAGTTCCTTAACGAGAGTTCTCTCGCGCGCCTGAGAATATTCTTCACACCCACCTGTGTCGGTTTTGGTACGGTCACCATCAACGGTTAGAGGCTATTTCTCGGAAGTACTTTTCAGCGCCATCGGTTCCTCCGAGGATTCCCCTTGTCCCCTACCCGGTTTTATGCTGGCGGTCTTTCCTACCAGCCCACCTCATAGAGGCAAGGACACTTCCAATGGTCCTCGCGCTTTGTGTACTTCGTCACCTCGTCACCATAGTCTTAGGTGGCGCAGGAATATTTAACCTGCTTCCCATCACCTACGCCTTTCGGCCTTAGCTAAGGGGCCGGCTAACCCAGGGAAGACGAACTTTACCCTGGAAACCTTAGGTTTTCGGCGAGGGAGATTTTCACTCCCTTTATCGTTTACTCATGCCATGCATACTCACTTGTATGCGCTCCAGTGCTCCTTACGGTACACCTTCAATGCCCATACAACGCTCTCCTACCGCGCCTATCCGAAGATAGGCACCCGTGATTTCGGCTCTATGCTTAGTCCCGTTTATTATCGGCGCAAAGTTTCTCGATTGGTGAGCTGTTACGCACTCTTTAAATGATGGCTGCCTCTAAGCCAACATCCCAACTGTTTTAGAAACTTCACCTCCTTACTCACTTAGCATAGAATTAGGGGCCTTAATCGACGATCCGGGCTGTTCCCCTTTTGACTATGAAGCTTATCCCCCACAGTCTATCTCCCAATAAAGGGCATGGTATTCGGAGTTTGGTTCCCGTTGGAAGGGCGGTAGCCCCCCTATTGGATCCAGTGCTCTACCCCCATGCCATATACATTGAGGCTAACCCTAAAGTTATTTCGGAGAGAACAAGATATCTCCAAGTTTGATTGGCCTTTCACCCCTATCCACAACTCATCCAAAACTTTTTCAACAGTTACTGGTTCGGACCTCCACAGGGTGTTACCCCTGCTTCATCCTGGTCATGGATAGATCACTTGGTTTCGTGTCTGCACCAGACGACTAAAGCGCGCTATTCACACTCGCTTTCGCTTCGGCTTCGGAACGCTTCGTCCCTTAACCTTGCCGTCTACCACAACTCGCTGGCTCATCATGCAAAAGGCACGCCGTTAGCCCTTCTCCATAAAATGGAGCATAGGCCTCCGACCGTTTGTAGGCTGCTGGTTTCAGGTTCTATTTCACTCCCCTAACAGGGGTTCTTTTCACCTTTCCCTCGCGGTACTGTTACGCTATCGGTCATCGACAAGTATTTAGTCTTGGAGGGTGGTCCCCCCAGATTCAAACCGGGTTTCACGTGTCCGGTTCTACTCAGGTGCCAAACCCACAAGTTTTAGCTTTTCGCGTACGGGGCTTTCACCCTCTACGGCAGATCTTTCCAGATCGCTTCTGCTAAGCCAAACTCGTTAGATGGTCTGGTCCTACAACCCCGGGAGTGCGAAACCCCCGGTTTAGACTCTTCCCACTTCGCTCGCCGCTACTATGGGAATCTCGTTTGATTTCTTTTCCTCTGCCTACTGAGATGTCTCACTTCGGCAGGTGTTGCTTCTCTACCCTATGAATTCAGATAGAGATGATGGGATACTACTCCCATCGGGTTTCCCCATTCGGACATCTCCGGATCACAGCCTCTTTCCGGCTCCCCGAAGCTTATCGCAGGTTAGCACGTCCTTCATCGCCTTTCGATGCCAAGGCATCCACCAACAGCCCTTAATAGCTTGATCACAAACTGTTTTGTTTCTCAGCTATAAAAAAACGAATTCTTTCGCCATTAATCTATATTCGTGTGAAAAAATCTTCCCCTCAAGCGCCATTTTCGTTAAGTGAAAATGTGTGCTTTGTTCCATAACCTCTCCAGGTTATGAAACGATGAAGATCTCTTCTATTCTTGAGATAATTACACTTTCAAGATAACTGCCGCCTGATAACAGAAAAGAAGCGATGATGCAAGCCTGTAGAGCTTGTCTCAACCTATGACTAAAGAGCTACCCAGAGGGTCGCTCTTTTAAGTCCTTAAAAGGAGGTGATCCAGCCCCACCTTCCGGTAGGGCTACCTTGTTACGACTTCATCCCAGTCATCGGCCTCACCTTAGGCGCCTCTCCCCTTGCGGTTGAGTCAGCGACTTCGGGTAAAACCAACTCCCATGATGTGACGGGCGGTGTGTACAAGGCCCGGGAACGTATTCACGGCGTTGTGGCTGACACGCCATTACTAGCAATTCCAACTTCATGGAGTCGAGTTGCAGACTCCAATCCGAACTGAGATCGGCTTTCTAGGATTTGCTCCACCTTGCGGTCTTGCTGCCTTCTGTACCGACCATTGTAGCACGTGTGTAGCCCCAGACATAAAGGCCATGCGGACTTGACGTCATCCTCACCTTCCTCCCAGTTAACCTGGGCAGTCTCACTAGAGTTCCCACCTAAAATGTTGGCAACTAGTGATAAGGGTTGCGCTCGTTGCGGGACTTAACCCAACACCTCACGGCACGAGCTGACGACAGCCATGCAGCACCTATGCAACAGCTCTTACGAGAGACAACATTTCTGTTGTCGCCTGCTACATTTCGAGCCTGGGTAAGGTTCTTCGCGTAGCATCGAATTAAACCACATGCTCCACTGCTTGTGCGGGCCCCCGTCAATTCTTTTGAGTTTCACCCTTGCGAGCGTACTCCTCAGGCGGTATACTTAACGCGTTAGCTCCGACACAGCCGGGGTTGAGCCCAGCTACACCAAGTATACATCGTTTACGGCTAGGACTACCAGGGTATCTAATCCTGTTTGCTCCCCTAGCTCTCGCGCCTCAGCGTCAGGAATAAGCTAGAAAACCGCTTTCGCCACAGGTGTTCTTCCACATATCTACGCATTTCACCGCTACACGTGGAATTCCGTTTTCTCCGCCATTCCTCTAGACAGGCAGTTTCAGATGCAGCGCCGAGGTTGAGCCCCGGAATTTCACATCTGACTTACCAATCCGCCTACGCGCCCTTTACGCCCAATAATTCCGATTAATGCTTGCACCCTCCGTATTACCGCAGCTGCTGGCACGGAGTTAGCCGGTGCTTCTTTACACAGTACCCTCAAATCGGGAGATTATTCATCTCCCTTTCTTGTTCCCGTGCGAAAGAGCTTTACAACCCGAAGGCCTTCATCGCTCACACGGCGTCGCTTCGTCAGGCTTTCGCCCATTGCGAAAGATTCTCGACTGCAGCCTCCCGTAGGAGTCTGGGCAGTGTCTCAGTCCCAATGTTGGCGGTCAATCTCTCAATCCGCCTAGACGTCTTAGCCTTGGTGCGCCATTACCACACCAACTAGCTGATATCCCATGAACCTCTCTCTAACCGCAAGGCCACTAAAAGTGGGCCCCCACTTTGATGCTACGAAGTTTCCTTCAAGCACCTCATTCGGTATTAGCGGCCGTTTCCAGCCGTTGTCCCCAGGTTAGAGGCAAGTTATTCATGTATTACTAACCCTTCCGCCACTAGACCACAGGTTGCCCTATGGTCCCGTTCGACTTGCATGCCTCATCCACGCCGTCAGCATTCAATCTGAACCAAGATCAAATTCTCAATAAATATTTGAGAATTCAATAAATGAATGATTAAAAAGGCGAATAAAGCGACCAGTCGTCGCTCTATCCACACAAGCTCTACTGCTAAAATTTAGCGTTTAGCTTGCACATCACTTCTTTTCTGCTATCAAACAACAATTGGAAACAAGCTTTGCTGTTCCCCGGCAGCACTTCTTTCTGCCTTTTCCCTCAAATCTTCTTTGAAGGAATTTAGGAGCATACAAAAGAGAGCTATTTTTAGACAAATACTTTTGTAAAAATAAGATAGGCTGCGATGCCGATGAGATAGCCCGCCAGCACGGGAAGAGTGGCCTTTTTCATGTAGGAGACAAAGTCGATCTTCTCCATCCCCATCAAAGCAACGCCCGAAGAGGAGCCGATGATGAAGATGCTGCCCCCTGTTCCTGCGGCATAGGCGATCATGTGCCAAAAGCTGTCGTCAGAGGGAAAGTGGTACATCCCCATCGAGGCCGCTACCAGGGGGACGTTATCGATGACGGCAGAGAGGATTCCGAGCAAGGTGGCGATGAGAGGAAGATTCTTGACATGCGTATTGAGCAAGCCGGCCAGGTCGTGTAGAATGCCCGCCGATTCTAAAGCGGCGACCGAAAGCAAAATTCCTAAGAAAAAGAGGATGCTTGCCGTATCGATCTTGGTGAGCACATGCGGGATGCGCAGATGTTTTCGCTTTTCCACTCCATAATGTAAAAAATCGGTAAGGAGCCACAAGACGGCCAGGCTGATCAAGATCCCCATGAAGGGAGGAAGGCCTGTCAGGGCTTTGAAAAGAGGCACGCATAACAGAGCCAAAAGCCCCAGGATCAAGACAGTCCGCGCCCCATGTTCCAGCTTGGCTGAAGAAGGCGTCGTCTTCTCCTCGAAGTTTGCGGATTTTTTGAGTTGAAAAGAGAAGATCCCCAAGGGAATCAAAATGGAGACAAGACTGGGAAGGAAGAGAGAGCGCATCACGCGCAAGGTCGTGATCTCTCCGCCGATCCAGAGCATCGTCGTGGTGACGTCCCCAATGGGGGTCCACGCCCCTCCCGCATTGGCGGCAATCACGATCATGCAGGAAAAAAGAAAGCGCTCTTTTTGATGGGGAATGAGTTTGCGGACAATGGAGACCATCAGGATGGTAGTGGTAAGGTTGTCAAGGACGGCAGAGAGGAGAAAGGCAAACAACGTGACAATGGCAAGCATCTTGACTTTCGTTTTTGCGTGGATCAGGTCCGTGATGATTTTAAACCCTTGATGAGAGTCAATGAGCTCAACTAAAGTCATCGCTCCCATAAGGAAAAAGATGATTTGGGAAATCTCGGAGACATGCCGGTTCAAGATCAGTAAATCCTCTTTTATAGGAAAGAGGCTGCGAAAAAAATAGAGCGTCCAGCACAAAACGGCGATCAAAAGAGAAATTGCCGTTTTATTAACCCTTAATGGATATTCGAAGATAATAGCTAGATAGCCCAAAACAAAAACCAAAAGAACTAAAAAATAGGGATGTGTAAAAAAATTCATTTAAATTCCTGAGTGAATGATATCATGAAGGCGAAGCAAGCCGACCACTCTCTTTTCCTCGAGAACGGGAAGCGTCATCACCCACTTCTTTGGATCTTTCTGCATTAGTTTCATCGCCTCGACGACCAGCCCGTCTCTGGAAACGAAAAGAGGGGAGAGCGTCATCAAAGATGAGATCTTCTCCTCCAAGACCTTAGAGCCGAAGAGTTGCAGCGAGCGCCTCAAATCCCCATCGGTAAAAATTCCTTCAAGTTCCCCGGAGCCGCTCACGACAATCAAACAGCCGCATCCCTTGCGAGTGAGCTCGACGAGAACGTCTTGCAGAAGATCTTTTCCCATACAGAGCGGAAGCTTTTGCTCTTTAAGCATCAGATCGTCCACTTTCAATGTCAGCCGCTTGCCAATGGCGCCCGAAGGATGGTTAAAGCCAAACTCATTTTTGGAAAACTCTTTTGTTTCCATTAAGGCAACGGCTAAAAGCTCTCCAAAGAGAAGCTGCAAAAGAGTGGATGTGGTCGGGGCAAGATCAAAAGGACACAGCTCGCGATCCAAAGGAAGGACTAAGGTATGATCCGCAGCTCTTGCCAGACGGCTCTTGGCATGGGAGACCAGAGCGAGCAGTTTTGTCTTGCGCCGCTTGACAAACGGGATGAGCTGGAGCAACTCTTCGGATTCCCCGCTTTTACTGATCAAAATGAGCACATCGTCGCTCCCCAAAATCCCCAGATCGCCATGCAGAAAATTGACCGGAGAGAGCGCAAGCGCCCGCGTTCCCGTAGAAATGAGCGTCGCTGCAATCTTTTCGGCAATCAGACCGCTCTTTCCTACGCCCGAAAGAACAATCATTCCCTTGCACTCCAGACAATTTTTCAAAAAGCTTTCAGCGCTTTGAAGATCGAAATGATCCCAAAAGTGATGTAAAGAGCTGCGTTGCTTCTCAAGAAGTCTTTTTAACATAAGCCATAAAAGGAAGGGTGTTCGAGATCTTTTTTCAGCGCCGAGAGGAAATGTGAGGCGTACATGCCGTCTACGACGCGATGATCAAAACTCAAACTTAAGTGCACCAGGGAGCGGATGGCAGTCCGGTCATTGTCCAGAACAACGACGCGCTTCTCGATCCCGCCCATTCCCAAAATCGCCGCTTCGGGATAGCGGATGATCGGCAGACCTAAAGTCATCCCGCTCATGCCGAAATTGCTAAACGTGATCGTCCCCTCCTTCACCTCTTCTAACAGCAGCTTTCCCTCTCGAGCTCGTGAAGAGAGGTCGCGGAGCGCCCGGGCGATTTCAGGGATTGTCTTTTCCTGACACTTTTTGATCACGGGGACGAGAAGGCCATCTTCCACGCTGACCGCCACGCCCAGATTGACAGAGCGTTTCACCACAAGCGTCTGGCCTTCCAACGAGGCATTGAGCAGAGGATAGTCTCGCAATGTCCGGGCAAGCGCGTGGATGACAAAGCTCGTCACCGTCAGCTTGCATCCCTCTTTTTGAAAAAAGAGCTCTTTTTTCTCATGGATGAACTCAAGAATGTTTGTCAGATCGACAAGAGAGACAAGCGCCGCATGGGGGATCTGGGTGTAGGAGCGCATCAGGTTTTCGGCAATCGCTTTGCGCAAGGGAGAGAGGGGAATGCGCTGGCTGCCGTCAGAACCCGCTCTTGCGGCAAGATAGGCCTCAAGATCTCTTTTGGTCACTCTTCCATCCCCCCCGGAGCGAGGCACCCTCTCCAACTCTTCCATCTCCACTCCGCTCTCTTTGGCCATCCTCAAAAGAGCCGGAGAGAAAAAGCCCCGCAGCTCTTCTTTTTGGCCCGAACCCTTTTGTTCAAAAAGAGCCGGATGAGGAAAACCGGCGCGCGCCTCTCCGGCGGCCCGTCTTTCTAAAATGAGAAGAGGAGCTCCAACTTGCAGCTCCTGCTCGGGAAGAGCCAGGATCCTTTTGACAACTCCGGCAGCAGGCGAGGGGATTTCACTATTGACCTTGTCTGTTGAGACCTCCAAAAGAGGCTCGTCAAGATCGACGCTCTCGCCCTCCTTTTTGAACCATTGCACGATGGTTGCGCTATGAATGCTCTCTCCCAGTTTAGGAAGCGTCACCGTGATCTCTTCTGTCATCTTGCAATCCTTTGGATCAACTCTTCAAAATACTCTTTTCCAAAACGAATCTCCACCTCTGACGAAACCGTCTCCACAGGAAGAGAAAGCTTTAACCTCTCAGGAAGTTTCACAAAGTCCTTTTCGGTACATAGGAGCTTGACAGCTCCTTGAGCAAGACACCTTTGGGCAAAGCGCTCTAATTGTTTCAGATCAAAGGGGCGGTGGTCAAGGATAAAATACCGGCCCACCTCCTCATCCCCCCTCTCTTCCACCCCTTCCGCAAAGCGCTCGGGCCTCCCCAAAGCGCAAAAAAGACCCACCCGCTCTTTGCGCCCTCTTTGCTCGACCCTGTAGCCCATTCCGATAAGAGGAGCGCCGGTAAGGGGTTTAAGCGCCTCTCTCAACCGCTCAAATTCCTTTTCACCGCTTACGTGATTTAAAAAAACCGCATCGGCGGCCCGGAGGCGTCTGGGCGTCTCTCTCAGAAGCCCTCGAGGAAGGAAGCGGCCGCCGCCGAAGGGATCGCGGCCATCTAAAACCACCAGCTCAAAGTCGCGGTGAAGCCGCCTGTGCTGCATCCCATCGTCTAGGATGAGCAGCTCCTCGCCGGCCTCCCGGGCGCGCTTCGCAGCGGCGATGCGATCACGCCCCACATACAGCGCCACCTCGGGAAGCGAACGGGCTAAAAGACAGGGCTCGTCTCCGCACTCTTCAAAAGAGAGAGGTTTCGTGCAACGGATGACAAGAGTGTCGGATCCCTTTTCGGCGCGGCCTCCGTAGCCTCGAGTGAGGATGGCAACGCGCTTGTACGAAGAGAGGCGCTTGGCCAGAAGCTGCACGAGCGGCGTCTTTCCCGTCCCCCCGCACGCGATGTTTCCGACGCTGACAACCAAAAGGGGAACTCTGTGGACTTGAAGATAGCCGCGATCGTACAAAACGTGGCGTAAGCGCACCCCGGCGCAAAAAAGCCGGCTTATCCCCAACAAAAAGCCGGACAGAATCCGGGGAGGATTTCTAAGAAACTCAAGGAGAGTCACTGGAAAACAACTCCTCTTCAAGCACCTCCAGGATAATATGAATGGCGGTCATGTGGGCCTCTTGGATGCGATCGGAAAAGGGAAAACCGGAGATGAGAAGCTCCCGGTCGGCCATGCCTTTGAGCCGTCCCCCCGTCTTTCCCAAAAAGGCAACGACGCGCATTTCCTTGTCGATTGCGGCCTTGACAGCTTCGATAAGATTAGCCGAATTGCCGCTTGTCGTCAGGATCACAAGGATATCCCCAGAATTTCCATGAGCCTCAACCGCGCGCGCGAAGACCTGATCAAAGCCCATGTCGTTGGCTACGCAACTCATATGTCCCGGGTCGCTTAAGGCAATAGCGGGGAGGGCCTTGCGTTTTTTCCGAAACTGCCCCGTGAGCTCTTCTGCAAAATGGATCGCATCGCACAGGCTTCCTCCGTTTCCCGCAATCAGCACCTTTCCTCCTAAGCGCATGCAGTCGGCGATCATCCGGGCAACCTCATCAATAAAAGACAAGCATTCCGGAGTTTTCAAGAATTCCAGAGCTTTGATCCCGTCCTCGAGGGATTTTAAAATAATATCTTGATTTTCAATCATTCGGATTGTCATTTCTTTTCTCCTTAACGGTCAAATTAAAAAGACTCTTTGACGACTATACTCCAGACGTTAAATAGTTTACATCATAAACTCCCGCTTCCGCGCAACCAACGTCGCAAAAACACACGCCGCAAAAAATCTAATAAAATGATATAATGTATGTTACTTAGAACAATATAATTGCATGATTAATTTAAGATCTAAATTAGAAACGCTTAACGTGCGACTTAAAACTCTCCTGGCTCCGCCGGTGGAATCCAAAAGAACCTGGAGAACGCTTCAAGCGGCGCATCTCTTTGCGGAAAGGCGCCCTTACCTAGCTCCTTTAGCCGTCTGCGCGGCTTCCGTTATCGCCGCGACTTTCTCGTTCTTCAACGCTTTCTACTACGGAGGAAGGGGACTCGTCCAGACTGCCTCCGCCTATTTTTCGCGCCAAGCACCCACACCCCCGCCACCTTCACCTATCACATCACCCTGCATTTGGGATCATCCTGTCCCATCAGCCCTCTCTCAATGGGAGCGTAATTGGAAGCCCTGTCTTAAAAGCCTTGCATTGGTTTTGTTTTTTGCGCTTTACCTCCAGCTTTCTTTTGTAACGCTCGGCGTCCTCCCCGCATGCACTGCAGTCGCGCTTACGCTCTATTTCTGCCCTCGAGCTCTTCAAAAAGATAAAGAACCAACGCCGAGTCCATCTTTTAAGATACAAATTCCGCTTTCTCAATCCAAATCGTAGCGCGGCATCGAAAGAGTGGGGACTTCAGGAACTACACAGCAAAATAAGGAAGAAACAAAATATTCTCCTCTTAGCTGCATGATTGAAAGTCTGGAAGAAGAAAAGGAAAAACTCACAGCAGAATTTGGCGATGAACGAAGACGCATTTGCCTAATCATCAATGGCAAGAAGGTAAAGACTCCCGAAGAGGTCTTTGACATCATTGACTCTCTTCCCTTAGAGGATCTTAAAAAAGCCCGCTTGGTTCGAGGCTGCACGGCCAATCTCTTTGGAGAAATCCTTCATTGGTTAAGTCACCCCTCTTCAGAAGAAGTCCTCTGTCAAGATAAGGAACACCCCATTTCCATTGAGGCTCAATTGACTCCTGAAAAGTCACTGATTGAAGGAACGGTCTATCTGCAACGCAGCAAGATCACTCCGGAAAAAGAAGAAGAAAAAAAGATTCTCGAGCGCTTTCAAGCTGGGGCAACGTACAATTTTACAACTTCCTCTTCTTATTTATACCGCACAATTGAACGGCGCGTCGCGGTATAACTTTCTTCTCTTTTCCTTTTACCCCCACTCCTTTATGCTGCAAAATATTTCCACAGTAGAAGGGAGGTCTTTATGGGATATACTTTAGAGATTGAAGAAAAAGCTCCCGACTTTTCTCTTCCTGCAACAGATGGAAAGATCTATTGCTTGAAGGATTTTAAAGAAGCGCATTTTTTAGTCGTCTTCTTTACCTGCAACCACTGTCCTTACGTTTTAGGATCCGATGAGACGACGCGCGCCACCGCAAACAAATTCCTAAAGCAACAGATTGCCTTCGCAGCAATCAATTCCAACAGTAAAAACACCCATCCCGAAGACTCCTTTGACAACATGAAAAAACGGATGGCAGAGATGAAATTCCCCTGGGTCTACCTCTATGACGAAGCACAAAAGACGGCTCGCGCTTATGGAGCGCTCCGCACCCCCCATTTTTTCGTCTTTGACCAAAAGAGAAGACTGGTTTACACGGGAAGGGGCGTTGACAACCCCAAAGATCCCGGCAAGGGCCGCTGCAATGACCTGGATAGAACCTTAGAGGAGTGCGTCACGGGAAAGCCGGTCTCTGTTCCCAAGACCAATCCCATCGGCTGCACCATTAAATGGGAAGGGAAAGATTCCCACTGGATGCCTCCCGAAGCTTGCGACTTGGTCTAGCCCGTATTTCTCACACCCTCTCGGGAAACTTGCACACTCTGTCGACCGATCTTGACTCTCTGGTGGGCGAGGCCGTATTACACAACACTGTCCTCGCCCACCAGAGAGCCAATCTCGATCAACAGAGCGGCAATTTTCCGCGAGATTGTGTGAGAAATACGGGCTAGCCCCCTGAAGAGAGCGAGCAGGAAACCAGCTTCTCTCTCTAAACGTGACGCTAGAAAAAGGCCTCTTTCCAAGAAACCGTAAACGAAAGGTTTGCTTTTGTCACAGGGTGGATAAACTCAAGCTTGGCGTGAACAAGAGCGATCCCTCCCTTTTGCCAGGGCATCTTGCTCCCATATTTCCGATCGCCGACGACGGGATGTCCCCATGCAGAAAGCTGCGCGCGAATCTGATGGTAGCGCCCTGTCACAAGTCTCACTTCTAAAAGGGACTCTCTTCCGGGTTTTTCAAGAATGCGATAGAAGAGAAGGGACGGTTTCGCTCCTTTTGCGCCACTTGCGGCAAGCAGGGCCCGATGGGATCCGTGAATGAGAAAGTGCTTCAGTTCTCCCTCTTTTTCTTTTGGCTCCCCCTCTACAAGCGCCAAGTAGGTGCGGGAGATCTTCCGTTCGCGGAGCATCTGTTGCAAGCGAGAAAGAGCCTTGCTGCTCCGGGCAAAGAGCACAAGGCCGCTCACCTCTTTGTCCAAGCGGTGAATGGGATGAAGAAAGACAGCACCCCTTTTATCAAAGGCCTTTTTAATCCACCGTTTTGCCTCTTCCTCAAGACCGTCCTGTCTGCCCGGTGCGCTTTGCGTTGCGATCCCCGACCGCTTGAAGACAACGAGAATATGATTGTCCACATAAACGACCAAGAGCTTTTTCAAAGCCGCTCTCGCCTCTTTGCCGCTTGGGTTGCAATGTTGCAAGCCTGGCCGCTTATTTTCTTTGGCGGAGGACTTCATAGAGGAGGAGGGTGGTTGCGGCGGTGACGTTGAGAGAGTCGGCAGCGCCATGCATCGGGATGCGCACTAAGAGGTCGGCCTCATCGAGCCATCTTTTCGAAAGGCCCAATTGTTCCGTGCCCACTGCAAGAGCGATCGGCCCCTGAAGCGGGGCCTTTGTAAACTCCAGATCCGCCGACGGCGTGCTGGCAACAAGGGGGATCTGATGGGCGCGCAAAAAGGCAAAGGCCTCTTCGCTGGAGGCTTCGATGACCCTTTGCGTAAAAAGAGTTCCCACGCTGGATCGCACGACGTTGGGATTGTAGATGTCGGTTAAAGGATCGCAGACGATGACGCCGTCCACCCCGGCTGCATCAGAGGAACGTAGAATCGAACCGAGATTTCCGGGTTTTTCGATGGATTCGGCAAGGAGCAGGAAGGGGGGCTTTCCTTTTTTAAAACAGAGATCGGAAAGGGTGCACTCCCACATCTTTGCCACAGCTAAAAGACCCTCGGGACGATCGCGGTAGGAGAGCTTTCTAAAGGGCGGCTCTCCCACGGCAAAGAGCTCGGCTCCCCCTGCCGCCGCCGCCTCGATGAGCTCCCTTTCCTGATTTTTCAAAAAGAGCTCTTCGCAAAAAAGAAGGGCCTCGATCTCCACTTCCCCTTCAAGGGCGCGCTTTAACTCGCGATACCCCTCAATCAAAAAGGTGCGCGTCTCGTCCCGTTCGCTTCTTTTTTTCAACCTGGCGATGCTCTTGATTTTAGGATTTTGTGTGCTCGTTATCTTTTCCATCGCGCAAACGCTCCGCTTGGAAGAAGGCGGCTCCCTTCCCCGGAAAGAAAGAGCTCTCCCGCTTCAATTTCCCCCTTTTGTCCTTCCATTATCTCTTCCAAAAGCTGCCTTAGGGCCAGGGGAGTGAGCCCGGGGGTATGCGAAGAGAGGATCAGAAATCGAAAAGAGCGGGAGAAGAGAGAGCGGCACATCTTTAAAAGCACGTAAAGATCGCGCTCGATCTTAAAGACCTCTCCCTTGCTCCCCCTCCCAAAAGAGGGAGGATCGAGCAGGATGCCGTCATAGCGACTCCCCCTTTTCTCCTCTCTTTTTAAGAATTTAAAGACATCGTCCACGATCCAGCGAACAGGAGCTCCTTTACAGCCGTTCAGAGCGGCGTTTTCCCGAGCCCATCTCACCGCCGCCTTCGAAGCGTCGAGATGGCACACCTGAGCTCCGGCTCTTACAGCTGCCAAAGTGGCCGCCCCCGAATAGGCAAAGAGATTAAGGAGCTGAAAATGAGCAGGAGCGCTTTGGATCACCTCCTCCATCCAGCTGCACAAAGCGAGGTGTTCCGGGAAGAGTCCTACATGACCAAAATCCGTCGGTTCGATCTTAAATAAAAAAGAGCTTGCCTCGACCACCCATGAAGAGGGAAGGCTCCTTCGAAAGCTCCACCGGCTCTCTTTCTCGCGCGTGAAGGCGGCGTCCGCTTCTTTCCATTCTTTCGTCAAGGAGGGCTTCCAAAGGGCGGAGGCCGACGGGCGGATGAGAAGATACTCTCCAAACCGCTCCAGCTTTTTTTGATCTCCGCTGTCTATGAATTGATAGGTCTTCATGAAACGATCCGAAAGAGCCTTTCGAAAAGGCGGGAGGCTGCCTCTTCAAGGACCGCCTCGCGATCTCCTTCTAAGTGAAGGTTAAGAATTTCAGGCTCCTTGCGCCTGCTCCCCAAGGCGGCAAAGACCGTCCCGACCGGCTTGTCCGCGCTGCCGCCCGTTGGGCCTGCAATGCCGGAAACGGCGATCCCAAAGTCGGCGCTCGTGCGAGAAAAGAGCCCCTGGAGCATCTCCAAGACAACCTCTTTGCTCACCGCGCCCTTCTCTTTTAAGCTCTTTTCTCTCACGTAAAGCGCCTTCTCTTTGAGCTCGTTAGAGTAGACGACAAAAGAGCCCAGGAAATAGGCCGAGGCGCCCGGAATTGAGGTTAAACGCGCCGCCATCCTCCCTCCCGTACACGACTCGGCAAGTGCGAGGGTGAGTTTTTTTTGAACGAAGAGCTCTTTCAATTCTTTTTCAATTCGCATGCAAACGATCTCTTTTTATTCTTGCGCTGCACAAAGGAGTGGCCTATGAGAAGAGCGGCGCCGCAAAAGAGAGCGCTGTCTGCCGCGTTAAAGAGCGGATAGCTCCACCCCCAAAACTGCACATGCACAAAGTCGATCACGGCGCCGTAGCAAAAGGTGTCCATCACATTGCCCACGGCTCCGGCAAGGATCAAGATGAGAGGAAAACGGTACGCTCTCTCTTTGTTAAAGAAAAAGAGATAGAGCGCAAGCAGAACAATTAAAGAGAGCCGAAGGGGAAGAAGAAGCTGGGGATATCCCTTCAAAAGACTCCAAGCCGCTCCTGTATTGACCACATGGTTGATCGAGCAGTCCACCCCTCCCAAGAACCCTTGAAAGAGGCCAATTCCTCCGTAAGGAAAGTCGGAAGGAGAAAAGCCCATGTAGGGAATGGAGGCGTGAACATAGGCCTTTGAAGCGGCATCGACGCCAAGCACCAGAAAAAACGAGACAACCAAGCCAAAAATCCTCATCTTACGTCTCTCTCTCCTGCTCCTCTTGCGCTTTCACGGTCATCGTCGCATAGGGGACCGCCTCTAGCCGTTTTAAGGGAATCACCTCTCCGCTCACATCGCAGATGCCGTAGGTTCCCTCGTCAATCTTTTCCAAGGCGCGCTCGACCTGCCTTAAAACCTTCACTTCCTGTCCCGTCAGATTGAGACTGATCGTCCGGTCGAAATCATCTGTTCCTTCATCCGCCTGATGCTGTGAGTAACCGCGCGTCTCTTCATTACTCTTGACCTCTTGGCTCGCCTCCCGCACAAAATGCGTCATCTGCGCTCTCAACTCCTCTAATCTCATTTTGAATTTGGCAATCTCGCTTTTTTTCAGCGCCATAACTTCTCCTCGCAATATCAGTTAAGTACTTTTTTCCGAACAGGTCTCAATGGCATCGACGAGCTCATCGACGTCTTTAAACCTCCGATAAACACAAGCAAACCGGATGTAGGCTACCGTATCGAGCTTCCTGAGCTCTTCCATCACCCTCTCTCCTATCTCCACCGTCTTGATCACAGGCACTCCCTTTTCCATGATCCGGGTCGCCATCTGATTCGCCAGAGTAAGCACTTGATCATGGCTGATGCGGGTGTGACGGCAGGCAAGCTCAAGCCCCTTGATTAACTTCTCTTTTTGAAACTCCTCAAAACTCCCGTCGCGCTTTTCCACCTGGATGGTCAGCTCGATGGTCTCATAAGTCGTAAATCGCTTCTGGCAGCTTAAACATTCACGCCGCCGTTTAATTCCGTTGAGCTCCTGCGTCTCGCGCGAGTCAGTCACTTTTAACTCTTCATGAAAACAGTAAGGACAGCGCATCTTACCTCAACATAGATGATTTTTCTAACCCTTCAGACTCTTTTTTTGAAAGAAAATCTTTTACTCGCCACAAAACAAGAGAGAGCAAAGAGATAAGGATACTCCTTTGATTTAAAAAATCAAACTTCATCAAATAATTGAAAAAAGAGTATCCAAAATCTGTCTTCATTTCGATGCTCCTCATTTTTTTTATCTTTGCCTTAGGATCTTTAGCTTTGGCCTCCGTCATCCCCGCAGAACAAATCAGCATGACGGCAGGAATCATGGAAGGTTTTAAAAATCTCTTAGCTCGACTTTGAAACTTTTTGGGCCCGAAGGCCTCGAGATATTTGCTCTCGGGGGAGTTATTTAAACCAGGAAGGGGCGAATTGCCTTGTGAATATTTCAGAAGGACCAATTCTGATGCACACAGCTGCACAGTTTGGAAATGTCGCTCTTCTTAATTTATTTGCCGCAAAGGGAGTCTCTTTGGAAGAGCGCGACCAGCAGGGACTGCTTCCCATCCATGTTGCTGTCTATGCAGGAAACATGGAGACTGTTCAGGCGATCGCTTCTCTACAGAAAGAAGCGCTAGAGGCAGTGGTAGAAATTCCTGAAGAGGATCGTGAAGAAAAAACAGAAAAAGAATCATCTTTTCTTCAGGGAGCGACACCCCTACATTTGGCTGCGCATGGAAATCAACTCATAATGGCTCAACTTCTTATGCAGCAAAAGGCAAATGTGACGGCGGAAACAAAACTGGGCGATGTTCCCTTCTCTTTGGCGGCAGGAACCGCTACCAGGGGTGTAATGGATCTCTTTTCTCCCTATAAGCTTACGCGGGATCCAAAAGTTCTCTTTTCTGCGCTTGTCCGAGCGATCACTCATGACAATATCGACAATGTCATCGATCTTTATCAGCGGGGCGTTCCCGTTGATACAGAGATTATGAACGGCTTTACGGGGCTTCAGTGGGCTTCTCTTCAGGGCGCTCTGCAAGCGACCCAGTGGCTTTTGCAGCAGGGCGCTGATCCTTTGTATCCCTGTCCAACAGGAGAGGATGCGCTGCAGCTTGCTGCGGCAAACAGTTGTGGGGAGCAATTTGTACTTTTGCTACGATATATTGAGCCTGATTTGGATGAAATCAGAAATGATAAAGAGCCATTACTCCATACAGCTGTGAAGGCGGGCAGGCTGAACCATGTCGTCTATCTGATGAAAAATTTCACAAACATCAATGCAACAGATTGTAAAGGGGATTTGCCCATCCATCTTGCAGTCCAGAACGGCCATCATGCCGTGGCGGCTCTTCTGCTTGCCTGCGGTGCAGATCCTGATGCTCTCTCAGCGAATGGGAAGACTCTTCTAGAACTTGCTTCCGACAAAGATGAAATGATGCAGAAGACCTTGCATGACTCTATTAAGTGGTTAAAAGAGAGCATTTTAAGAAAAAATATCAGGATTCATGCCGCCGTGAGAAGCGGAAATTTACTGGCAGTGCGGCTACTGTCGCAGAGTGAGGATGTCAATCAAAAAAATGGAGCGGGAGAGACTCTCCTCAAGGTAGCGGAAAGTTTGGGCAATGCTGAGGCATTTCGCCTGTTGCTTCAGGCGGGCGCGGCGCTCGACGAGAAAGTCATTGCATCTCCTAAAACTAACAGAATTACAAATAGTGAAAAGAAGGAGTCTCTATGACTTGGGCAATTCGTTCTATTTATAATGGTTATTTCAGAGGTGAGTGGATTGAACGCGCTGCAGACTGTCTTCTTGGGAAAATTTGTCAACCGCACCAGTCGCAATCCGCAGATATGTGTAGAACAACAGCAAAGGTTGCCGCGTATTGGGTGGGGATCTCTCTTGTGGGAGTTGTTGCAGAACATTTCCTGCCCCATGCTCCTATTGCAGTGGGAGCCATTACTCTTTTTTGTTCAATCCCTTTTTTAACCCCATTGTCTTGCAATGCGAAAACCGTAATCACAGAAGCCAATAACAGGCTTCCTCTCTATAAACGTGTGCACCTCGCCGTAACCTGGGTTGTATTTGTTTGCATGCAGGCAGGTGCAGTCTATTGGATAGGAAGAGAGTTCCCGGAAGAGGCGGTTTTTCCATTTGCATTTGCGATTTCAACCCTGACTGTTGGAGGAGCTCTTTTAGTAACTATGGCAATTTTTAACAGACCCGTGAAAGAAAAAGAGCCTTCCCTTGAAGATTTGCTGATTGCAGATTGTAACCGGCTGGAAGTAAACAATGCAGAGTTAAAGATGAAGATAAGGAAGATTGACCGTTTTGTTGCTGATAACCCTGATTTAATAAAAGTGATTAAAGATCATATCGAAAAGTATCCAGAGTCTATTGCTAGAGGTGTTGAGTCGCCGCATATTGATGTCGATGGACCCAATGACTGGATTGGCCTAAGAACAAAGATGTCTATCGAGAACATCGATCTTGAATATTGGCTGGATGCACGCATGCGCTTTGTAGAGATGCACGCAGAGGTTCGCAAATGCTTTGAAAAGCACATATTGGCAATGCAAAACGGTCAAAATCTTTATGAAGAAGCAAGACCGGAAAGTGCAAGCGAAGCCGGATCCTCCTCAATAGGAGGTGTGCGAATCGAAGAGATGCCTGATAATTTTTCGGTGGCTTCATATCCATATTAAAGGAGAGAGGAAATGTGTGTCATTGCAACAAACTATAATAAAAAAGAACTCGCCCTTCCTTTAATTTGCAAAAATTTTTATAAGAGGATTCAATTGTGTGCAAGAGAAATCATATTGTTGCAAACCAGTGGGTTGGGATATTTTTTTTATCAACATAGGTCGGCAATTTGGAAAGAGCCATTTTCACAAACTCGACCAAAGAGTCGCTGTTTTGCGCGGGATTCGCGTTAAAAGCAAAGAAGAGCTGACTGAAAGGCTTTATAAATACTTCGATGAAATAAATAAGCAGCCAGTTATTTTTAAGTGGCCTTACAACTCCAACGAAAGGCAGGCAAGTTAAAAATTTATTGATATGTTATTTTGGAATCGATCTACTAGTTACAAAAATCGCAGGAATTCAGGTTCTCATCCCACCTTTAGAACGGAGGAGGTGGGATGGGCTCCGGCTCTCGCCTCCGGCCCTAAAGTGCTGATTGCTGCGCAATCCCCCCGTCGAAGCTCCGGTCGAACCCTGGGTTCTCATCCCGCCTTTAGAACGGAGGAAGTGGGATGGGCTCCGGCTCTCGCCTCCGGCCCTAAAGGGCTGATTGCTGCGCAATCCCCCGTCGAAGCTCCGGTCGAACCCCGGGTTCTCATCCCACCTTTAGAACGGAGGAGGTGGGATGGGCTCCGGCTCTCGCCTTCGGCCCTAAAGGGCTGATTGCTGCGCAATCCCCCCGTCGAAGCTCCGGTCGAACCCCGGGTTCTCATCCCACCTTTAGAACGGAGGAGGTGGGATTCGAACCCACGAAACGCATTTAACGTTTACACGCTTTCCAAGCGTGCTCCATCGGCCACTCGGACACTCCTCCAAAAGAGGATAGATTAGAGGAAGGTTTGCTTTTGGACAAGATGTACGTTTACACGCAAGAAGCCTTCCGCCTTCCAATTTCTTTTTTGCATGGTTCCTGAGATGGGCAAGATGCAAGCTTTCTGACG
>Ga0154336_108_pt1 | contig 21326 bp, 19 predicted proteins | sample RifGroA2_FD_115864 | JGI IMG/M metagenome (GOLD analysis project Ga0154336, IMG submission 115864) | Chlamydiae bacterium GWA2_50_15
CTCCCTCTCTTCGCATAGAAGAGCTTCGACTGTGGCCTTAAAGCTGATCAGCCCGTCAGCAAAGCCGCAGCGCATGAGAAGCCGGTTCAAGTAGTCCAGTTCCGTCTCCAGCACGTCGCACTTGCTTTCCAGGGTTGCCAGTTTAGATCTCATATCTTGCGCGTTCATATTATTAATTCCTTATTAATATCATCCTCTTTAGTATAAACAAAATTATACATAACCAAATGATTATTATCAATTTTTAATTGAAGAGTGTTTAATTGAAGAGAATAATGAAAACAAACGCAATCGATTGAATGTCAATAAGTTGGATTGATCCATAGCCGACGTCCTTGAGTATAGACGAGAGAGCTTACGAGGAGCTCTTTTTAAAAGATCAAATTAAAATTATTATTATAATTGAATTAAATATTCTAAAATTATATAATTTTATCTAAATAACACAAAACAGTGTTACAAAGAAATAAAAGCTATAACTAACCTAATTAGGAGGAAATAATATGTCAAGTTTAAGCAGTGTCGGTGATATTGTGGAAAACAATAATCAGAATCCAAGACCCGCTGATGAGCACTCTGCTGAAAACCAGGCTTCCTTAACGCAGAGCGTATCGAACAAAGAAAAAGTAAAGAATATCGCTACAGGTCTCGCTTATCGTTGGGCATATGAGGCTGGTAAAATTGTAGCGGAGTCTACTAAAAGTAATTTGGGAAAACATTATAAAATAATAAAAAGTAAGGATACGAATATATATCAAAGAATGATACTAGAACCCGCTGAAATGGTTGGGGGAGTACTAGCCGGTATCGTTTCTCTCACGGCTTGTGTTGCCGGAGAACTTTTGGGCATCGGAACTGTAGTTTTGGGCATCGGAACTGTTGTGGTTGGAGTACTTCTGGTGGCTGTGGCGTATGGACTCTATAAGGCTTTATCAGGCTTAGCGAAATTCCTTTGGAACAATAAAATACCGATTGCGATAGTTGCCGGTTTAGTCTTGCTAGGATTAGGAACATTCGGATTCGGTCCTGCGGCAGTACTGATAGCTGCTTTGACAGCGAAACAATTAATTTTCTCCCTAGTCGTTTGTCTAGCAGTAAAATATGTATACTCGAAATTTAAGGAGCGAACGGAGGAAGGATCAGTCCTCGATAGAGTCATAGCCAACACAGATTCCTCTCTTACTTTGAATGCGTCTGATTATTCAGATAGTGATATCGAAAAAATTAAGCATTATGTTAAGAATAACAAAAATGACGATATGGAACATGATAAACATATTAATTTCTGCGGTAAGTTACTAGAATTGTCACGTTCACACGTAGATAGCAACGCTCCTAATTATAATATACTAAAATCGACATATTCACCCGTGAAATTCAAGAATAAGGAAGAAAAGAAAGAGTTTAAAGGGAATGTAAATCGACTCATCCTAAACCCTCCAGTGCCGCCACCAAATGTCGAGCATTCTTCCGGTGTGGGTAGCAGATGATAGCAAGGCAGCTGGCGGTCGTCTGATTGTTTGTCCCGGGGTGCGGGGGAGGCGGAGCCTCCGCACTCTCTTCTGAGAGCGTCTCTTGTTTTTAAAATGCACTGCATACGGCGTTCGGGTTCCCAAAGCCTGGCGACATCTCCTTTTATTGTAAAATTGAAAGTAGTCTCGAATCCCAGCCCTCGCCACTTTACGTTTTGATACTCGCGCAGGTATGCCTCTTTAATGACCTCCAGAACCTTTTCGCGAATACGTTTAGCTAAATATCATGCCAAACGGTTAGAAGAATTAGGATATCACGTACAGGTTGCCAAGATCGCTTAAAGACAACGGAAACATTCAAGACACCTTTAGGAGAAGGAAACTACGCATTTGCAAAAGATCGATGTCTTAGTGGTGGATTTCCACAGGTGGATTTCCTCGCAACGCAAACTGATCTGTCAGCATAAGTACAATGTATCGTGGCTTTTATTAAGCCAATCGATCGTTTGTCCGGTCGTGCAGGGAGGTTTTTAGATTCTTTAGATGCAATGGCCATAAGTCTCTCTCTTTAAATGGAGAAAAGACTAATAACATAATTTTTTTTTTGGAAGAAGAATAATTTATATTTTTGATCAAGAATCTGCCGTTTGAGATAGATTCTTGACACTCCAGATCTAGCACAATAGTTGCAAAGTCGTGTTAAATAATTCCATTATGATATTTACTATTTTCCTCTTTTTTTAAGCATCTTAAGAACATTGAGGACGCGATTCCAGGATAAATGCAGATTGAGTTCTTTTGACGCGGTTTCTATTTCTGTTATAGCATTTGGTGTGTTTAGGACGCTTGCCAATTGTTCTGCTTGGTCTTCCGTTGATGTATTACACCGCTTACGTAATGTATTACACCAGTTACGTAAATCATTAACTAGAGATGGACGTGTTGAAGGGGGGATATTGTTTGTAGTATTAGAATCGTCTAGTGGTGGGTGAGGTTGTGGAGAGCCGTTTAGCCCATCATTAGCCGCGTGCTCAGCAGCGGATCCTGGATTGCCGTCTGAGCTAAGTGTCTGAGAGTCTAGGTCATGCTGCTTAGCAACAAAGCTCACACCGCCAGACTTCTCTTTGTTAGTCGTAACCCACTCGGAAACAATCCGTTGAATCTTCTCCATTGCAACTTGTTGGGGATGGCTTAAGCGGCGAGTGTTTTGGTCTTTTGTTGAGGGGGAAGTGTTTGCTTTGTGAAATCCCTCCAAGTCAATCTGGTTGATATCCTTGATGAAAGTTTCATCCAAACCTGAGAGAAGCCCCTCTCGAAAAATTTGGGTTATCTCATCGATAGTTGTACTTTGAAGATCGTGAACCTCCTTGCCCGGCGAGCCGTCGTTGTTAAGGTAGCAGATTTTCCACCTCCCGCCCCATTTATCGCGGATGCCGGTGTTTTCTTGCGCCGCGGGGATGCTATCCGGAATGGGGTAGATACTCTGAATGGTACCCGGAACGGCAACTCCTCCGAAATTCGTATCGAGTGACATAATTTTTGCTTGTGTTACAATAGGTTATTTATTAATACTTTAATTATATATGAAATTGTTGAAATATTTCAATAAGAATGTAATAAAAATAGGGTGTAAAAAGAAGAAGATTGAAGAATAGGCTTCGGATGAAGAGGAGCAGCATTTGTGATCATTGAGGATAAGAGGGTTAAGTGAGGCGCGCGGCCTATTTGAAGCGGGCTTTCTTTCGGCGTTTCGTCTCTTCTGTTCTTTATCCCGACTTTGCCGAGTTTATTCAATCCTGTCTGAAAAATTGCAAGAATCATATAATCAAAATCTTATTAAAAGGCAAAAAACAAGCAATTGCGAAGTAACGATTTGAAGTCAAGGGGGTTAGGTGTGAGCGAGAAGGGGGGCGAAAAGGAGAGGTTCCGTGCGATTTTACTCTTTGGAGCGCCGGGGGCGGGTAAGGGGACTCAAGCGAAGTTTCTCGCTCAGGCGGGGGGGCATGTCCATGTCTCGTCGGGAGAGCTCTTTCGGGGGCTGTCTGCGGATTCGTCCGAGGGGAGGCTTTTTTTAAGCTACGCGGAAAAAGGTCATCTGGTTCCCGATGAGGCGACGGTTAAAATTTGGTATGACTTTGTGCTGGGGCTGATTGCGACGCATCGCTTCCATCCAAAGAAGCAGTTCCTTATTCTCGACGGGATTCCCCGGACCGCTCTTCAGGCGGAGCTTCTCTCCGAATATGTCGATGTGGAGCGGCTCATTGTGTTGGAGGCAAGAGATCTTGAAGTCTTTGTCGGACGTTTGAAAAAACGCGCCCTGATTGAGAAGCGGTTCGATGACGCCGATGAAAAGGTGCTGCAAAAGCGCATGCAGGTCTATGAGAGGGAGACGGCCTCCTTGCTCCGCCTCTTCCCCCGGGAGCGGATTGTCCGGGTGGACGCAACAGAGGCGCCGATTCAGGTTCTTCGCGACATTCTGATCGCAGTGGCGGATCATTTGGTCGTTTCCTAGAAGAAAGTAAAATTTTTACTTATACCGAACGTACTTGAAAAATTGGAATTTCGGCTGCGCCCGGGGTTCGACGATCGCACGCCGCCGCATATGTCTCATATCGGGCTGCGTGCGATCGTCGAACCGGGGGAGTTTTCGCGTCGGCCCAAATCCGATTTTTGAAGTGCGTTCGGTATAACTCTCTAACATGTAAAGTTTTTTTTACGTTTTCTGTAATAGCATATTTATTTATAATTGAATTGATAAATATTTATAATTTAATAAAAAGTAATTATGTTTTAACTCGACAAATTGCGTAAAACTCGGCTTTGTGCGGTTTTTAACAGCCGGATTTCGAGGAGGCGGCCCTCCCGAAAGATGGCGTCAAAAAACGTGCAAAGTCGAGGTAAAGTCGAGCTGAAAGCATCTGTCAAGGAAGGGAAATGAGTTGTGTCAGGCCGGAGGGCCAACAGAGAGATGAAAAGGGGATTTCGGTCCGCGCCGGAGGGATCTACGGAGACGGCATGGCGCGCTCTATGGAAACGGAGGCGGCCAAGGTGAGCAACATGATGGTTCAGCTCTCGGGTATTAGCGGGGATGCGATCGGCGTGGTGAAAAATTTTTCGAAGGCGATGGAGTGGAATCCTAGAGGCGCTGAAAAGGGCTTTGATCTTCAGGGCGGCCTCTGTAATCTTGTCGGAGGAGTTCCGGGGATTATGGTTGGACTCAAGGAGGAGAGGCTGGCGAAGCTCTCTGACGACAAAACGGGGCAGGCTGTTGCAAAGTGGCACCAGAGGATCGGAGGATTTCTTGTCGCCGCGGGATGTGCGAAAATAGGATCGGTGGCGATGGCGTTGTTTCACGGCGCACGTCTTCTCCCCGAAGCTCTAGTTCCCCTGATGGAGGGGATGGGAATGGCAAGCGGAGGATTTTTTGCTCTGATATTTCTTGCAATCCTTGGAGACGTCTCTTGCGTGGAAAGAGAGGGAAAGGCTTTTTGTTTGGGCTTTAGGGAAAAGCTCATCGCCGTCCTTAGGGAACATGAAACAGAGGTCAAGGATCTGCCCGTGCCGCTCTCTTTGCCCAAGGGGGCGTCCCCACGGGAGTTGTATGAACGCGCCAAGGGGCGGCTCAAAGAAGAGATCTTAGCTCCCGCTCTTGTGCAAAAGATGCGCTCATCGATGACGTCTTTGGAAAGAGAGGATCAGATCCGCAAGGCGTTGTTCGACTTGATTGGAAAAGAGAGATTTACTCAGGAACAGTCTCTTTGTCAAAAAGAGACGGCCGAGCTTTATGAGATCGCTCTTCAAAATCCGCAGTGGAAATTTTTTTGTCAAAATTTGGAACGGAATCGAGACGAGTGGAATGAGAAAATCAATTATGAGCGCATGGTGGAGCGCGTTGTAAAGGGAGATGTCGTGAAAGAGATCAAAGAGGGGAATCAGGGCGTTTTGGAGCACCTCTTTAAGAAATGGGAGGTGAAACGAGTCTGGAACCGCATGATGGGAGCGGTCTCCCTTATCTCGCTTGCGGTCTTGATTCCGACAGTGTTAGCGGGCGTCATGCCGATGGCGGCTCCGATTCTTCTTGGCGTCGCTATTGCCTGGACGGCGCTCTCATTGGTCTACGCGATCTTTGACGGTAAAGGGTATCTGGAGGCGTTTCGCAGTAAAAAGGTCGGAACTTGGGACCTGAAGATCCTGCTTGCAAAGACCGCGGCCGTGCTCGCCGTGACGGTGACTTTCTCCGTTTTGACGATCGCCTCGGGCGGCGTTCTTCCGCTTCTTTATTGCCTGATTGCCGGAGGGGCGGTTCTTGCTCTTCAGCTTGGGGCATGGGGATGGCTTGCAAGCCGCCTGAAAGAAAAAGAGCTGGCGAAAGATGAGGAGCTCTTGGCTCGAGAAGGGACCAACGGCGCGGACGACGCTGTTTTTTCGGAGGATGAGGCCGGCTCCATCTGTTCCGATGCCGTAGAGGAGGATGAGGCTGGCTCCATCTGTTCCGAGGCCGTAGAGACGGATCTTGGTGATGAAGAGTGGCCTCCAGAGGAGACGGGCAGGGTTGCTCTTTAACGGCCGCTTTCCTATCGTGGGGATGTGAAACGGGAAGTGGACGTCTTTTTGTCTTACGCGGCAGCAGAAAAGGGGCTCTCTTGCAATACTCTTCTTGCCTATGGAGGGGATCTTCGGCGCTTTTGCCGTTTTTTGGAAAAGTCGGGAACTCTCTTGTGGGAAGACGTCTCCCGCGAGGTCATTCTTGACTTTCTTGCCTGGGCTAAGGAGCGCTCCTATGCGGCAGCCTCGCTTCTTCGCCTGCTCGTCTCTTTGACTCTTTTCTTTCGCTTTTTGAAACAGGAGGAGCGTATCCGGTCCGATCCTACGCGCTATCTCGACCGTCCGAAATTGTGGAAGCTTCTTCCTGAGGTCTTAAGCGAAGAGGAGATGGATGCGCTTTTAACCTCTTGCGACGCCGGCACGGAAGCCGGGGCGCGCGACCTTGCGATCATAGAGGTCCTGTATGGATCGGGGCTTAGGGTCTCGGAGCTCTGCGCCTTGAATCTCTACGACGTCTCGGATGAGGCGGTCCGGGTCAAGGGCAAAGGGGGGAAGGAGCGGATCGTTCCCGTCTCCACAGCAGCAAAAGAGGCGATTGACCGCTACCTGCTCTTCCGCAAGGGAGGAGACGAAGGGAGCGCGCCCCCTCTCTTTGTTTCCAGGGGAGGGCGCCGAACGGGGCGTTCTTTTGTCTGGAGGCGCTTGAAGGAGTATGCGGCAAAAGCGGGGATCGTGCGCCGGATCTCTCCGCATACACTCCGCCATACCTTTGCCACCCATCTGCTCGAAAATGGGGCGGACTTGCGCGTCATCCAGGAGCTGCTCGGCCACGCAAGCGTGGCCACGACGGACCGCTACACCCAGGTCAGCCAAAGGCGTCTAAAAAACGCCTTTCTGGAGTTTCATCCCCGGCCTTGACGCCGCTTGAAAAGAGAGGCGAGTTTTTCCATGTAGATGTAGACCACGGGCGTGATGTAGAGGGTAAGGAGCTGCGAGAGCAGGAGGCCGAAGACGACGACAAGTCCCAAGGGGCGCTTGCCTGCGGCGGTAACGCCGCCGATGCCGAGCGCAATGGGCAGCGCTCCCATGAGGGCTGCGAGTGTTGTCATGACGATAGGACGGAAGCGCGTGGCGGCGGCGTGGAGGACGGCGTCGCGGGAGTTCATCCCCTCTTGGGTCATCGCGACATGAGCAAAATCAACTAAGATGATCCCGTTTTTTAAAACGATGCCGAGCACCATGATCAGGCCGACAAAGGCATAAAGAGAGAAGGAGTAGCCGGCGGCAAAGAGGATGAAGAGCCCCCCCAGAGCGGCAGCGGGAAGGGTGGACATGACGGTCAAGGGATGGAAAAAGTTCTCATAGAGGATGCCGAGAATGATGTAGATGGTAAAGAGGGTGATTAAGAGGAGGAAATTGAGGTTGGAAAAGGAAGCGGCGAAGACGTTCGCTACGCCCTCCAAGGCGCCGGCGACGGAAGGAGGGAGGCTCTTTTTTGCGAGCCCCTCCAGACGGGAGACGGCGGAAGAGAGGGGGAGGCCGTGGAGGTTGAATGTGATCGTAACCGAGGGAAGGCCGTTCATGTGGCTGACCGTTAAGGGGCCGACGTCTTCTTCGATGGTGACAACATTGTCGAGCCGGATAAGTTCTCCCTTGGAGGAGCGGACGTAGAGCTGGGAGAGGTTGTTCGGTTCCCTGTAAAAGGCGGGGAGGGTCTCGAGAATGACTTTGTATTGGCCGTCGGGTTTGTTGATCAAGGCAAGGTAGGCTCCGCTGTAGGCAAGTCCCAGCGTGCTCTCAATGGCTTGTGCGGTGACGTTAAGCGAGGAGGCCCTGTCCCGGTCGATCTTCAGATGAAGCCGCGGCTGGCTGATGTGCATGTCGCTTGTGACTTGCCGGAATCCGGGGAGGGTTTTCATCCTGTCGATAAAGGGGACGGCGGCGCGGTAGAGCTCGTTTAGGGAGAGGCTTCTTAACGTATATTGGTATTGGCCCTGGGTCGCTCCTGTCGCAACCTGGAGGTTGATTAAGGGATAGGGCTTGAAAAAGACTTGCAGGCCCGGGAGGGAGAGCAGGGTGTGGTAGAGGGAGGCAATGACGCTTCCGATGGGCGGGCGCTCATGCGGCGGTTTTAGGGTGATGAAGAAGAGGCCCTGGTTGTCCTGGGGGATCGCTCCAACCGAGACCAATGATTGAAAGGAGGGGTTGTCTTTGATGAGTTCGGTGGCTCTTTGCTGGAGTTGGGCCATCTCGAAGGGAGAGGTTCCGTCTTGCGTCAGAGTAAAGCCCTGGATGCTTCCGATGTCGTCATCGGGAAGGAAGTCTTTGGGAAGAGTGAAAAAGAGCAGAAGGGTTAAGGCAAAGGAGGCGGCGCCGACGGCAAGAACGCTCTTTTTATGGTCTAGAACCCAAGAGAGAGAAGCTCTGTAGTGTCTGATGAAAAAGGCGTTGATATGCTCGGAAAAGCGCTCGACCCGTCCTCTTTTTTCTTCGGGGCGCCAGGGCGGGATCAGGCGGCTTGCGAGCATCGGGGTTAAGGTAAGAGAGATGAAGCCGGAGAGAAGCGTTGCGCTCATGATGACGATGGCGAACTCTTTGAAGAGTTTTCCGATGACGCCTCCCAGAAAGGCCATGGGGAGAAAGACCGCGGCAAGAGAGAGGGTCATGGAGAGAATGGTGAAGCTGATCTCCCCGGAGCCCTTTAAGGCCGCCTGGAAGGGAGTCTCTCCCGATTCGACATGGCGGACAAGGTTCTCCAAGACGACGACGGCGTCGTCGACGAGGAAGCCGATCGACAAAGTGACGGCGAGAAGGGAGAGGATGTCCACGGTGAAGCCGAAGAGGTACATGACGGCAAACGTGCCGATGACGGCCAAAGGGAGGGCGAGAATCGGGATCAGCGTATTTAGAAAGCGGCCCAAGTAGATGAAGATGACGGTGATGACCAATACGAAGGCGATCAGCAGGGTAAGCTCGACGTCTTGCACCGCTTCTTTGATGAACTCGGTCTTGTCCAGGAGGGTATGGAGGGCAATGGAGGCGGGGAGTTCCTGTTTTAAACCCGGGAGGATGGCGTTGATGTTGTTGATGACGCCAAGAGCATTTTCGCCCGGCTGTTTTTTGATGGCCATGACGACGGAAGGAGAGATCTTTCCCCCTTCGGCATAGGAGAGATAGAACTTGTCGTCCGTGAGGCTGTTTAAGGCTCTTCCGACCTCGCTTAGGCGCACGATCTGTCCGTCTGTTGTTTTGATGATGAGCTTTTCATAGCCCGAGGCCTGGAAGATCTGTCCTTCAACCGAGATTGTGTACTCGCGCCGCGGGCCGTAGAGAAGTCCCGTGGGTTGGGAGGGAATGCTCTCTTTAATGGCGGCTCCGATATCTTCAAAGGAGAGGTTCTTGGCGGCAAGTTTTTGCGGATCGATCTGCACCCTCACCGCCCATTCCGCTCCGTAGACGTAGACGTTGGAGACGCCTTGGATGATGCTGATCTGTTTGGCCAGGATGTTCTGTGCGTAGTCGTAGAGATCCGCAAAGGTCATGGAGTCTGAGGTGAGCGCATAAAAAAGAATGGGGTTCTCGGCGGGATTGGTCTTGGAATAGATGGGGGTATAGGGAAGGTCTTTCGGAAGAAAGGGCATCGCTTGATTGATCATGGCCTGGACGTCCTGAGAGGCTTCGAGCATGGACTTGTCCAGGCTAAATTGCAGGGTGATCGATGTCTGGCCGGTGCCGCTGGAGGAGGCAATCGAGGTGATCCCTGAAATGGTCATGAGCTGCTTTTCCAGAGGCGTTGCCACATTGTTGGCCATGGTCTGGGGATCGGCTCCGGGAAAGCTCGTCGAGACGGTGATGGTCGGGTAGTCGACGTTCGGAAGGTCGCTCACCGGGAGGGCCTTGAAGGCGAGGATTCCAAAAAAGAGAAGAGCGAGCATCACGAGCGTTGTCATGATGGGCCGGCGGATGAAGGGCTCGCTTACATTCATTCAGGACACCCCTCTCCTTTATTTTTCAGCGGGAGGCTCTCTTCCTCTTTGATAGCGACCTTTGTCCCGTCCGAGAGATTGATCTGCCCCCTCAGCACGACCCTCTCTCCCTCCTGAAGGCCGCAGTCGATCAAGGCGAACTCCCGATAGCGCTTTTTGGCCGTCACTGTGCGCAGTTCCACCGTGTTGTCCTCTTTGATGACGAAGATCTGATCTCCTCTTTGCGTCTTGACTAAGGCCTCTTCGGGAATGAGGAGCGCATGTTCTGCAACTCCGTAAAAGAGGCGAGCGACGAAGTATTCGTTCGGCCACATGGAGAGGTCTTCATTTGGAAACGTGGCTTCTAGCCAGATAGTGCCGGTTTTACGGTCGATCTGATTGTTAATATAGGCAAGCGTTCCTTCATAGATGCGCTCTCCGTTTTTTAATGAGAGCGCCTGAACGCGGACGGCCCCCTCATCCATCAGAGAGCGGATCTTTGACCACTCCTTTTCGGGGATGTAGAAGTCCAACGACATGGGAACGGCTTGCTGGAGAGTGACCAAAGCGTCCGGGCCGCCGACGGGGACATAGGTGCCTGTGCTGATGTTCGAGATGCCGGGAAAGCCGGTCACGGGGGCGCGAACGGAGCACCAGCTGACTTTAAGTTTGGAGAGAACGATGTCGGAGCGTGTCTGCTCTGCTTGAGCCTCGAGGGTAAGAACGTCGGTGAGGGACTGGTCATAATCAAGCTGGGAGACGATGTCGTCTTTGATGAGCTGGGTGTAGCTCTCGGCTTTCTCTTTTGCCATCTTCAATTTTGCAGATGTCTCCTCTAGCAGGCTTTCTGCCTTTTGAAGATCCGCGAGATAGGGCCTGGAGTCGATATTAAAAAGAAGATCCCCCTCTTTGACAAGCGCGCCTCCAGTGTAGTGCTTGGAGAGGATTTTTCCTGCAGCCTGCGAGTAGATTTTTACGGTGGAGTTGGCCGAGGTGTGCGCGATGTAGTCCTGAAAAAGCGGGACGGTTTGGCAAAAAGCGCGGGTCTCCGTGACGAGTGGGGGGATGGCCTCGCGCGGCTTTTCCGGGCCGCATCCCGCCGCCAAAAGAGCGAGGAAGAAAAGAGAGAAAAAACGATTTTTCACTGAAGCGCCTCTTCTGGTTTAAAGGTGTAATAGCCGGCGGCGTAGACGAGGTTGGCAAGGGCGGTGTACCATCCTTGCTCTGCTGCGGCAAGACGCGAACGGGCGTCGGAAAGCGAGCTCTGTGCGGAGACGACGTCGATGATCGTTCCAAGCCCTGCGCGGTATTTGCGCAAAGAGACCTCGTACTGGTCATTTGCAGAGTCGAGAAATTCCCGGGCGAACGCAATGGTCTCTTTGGACTGCACCACGTCTGTGTGCGAGATGGTGATTTCTGCTGTGATGGAAAGCTCGTTTTGTCTTAGCGCGGCAAGAGCGCTCTCTTTGGCCGCTTTCGCCTCTTTGACGGCGTTGACGGTCGAAAATCCTGAAAACAGCGGGATGCTTAGCGAGAAGAGGGCCGTCCAGTCGTTCTTGTCGTGAAGTCCTCCCTGAAAGTAAGTGCGTCCGTAGTTGAGCTGCGTCGTTAATGCGGGGAAAAATTGGGTGTAGGCAAGGGAGATCCGACTCTCTTTCTCTTGGACGAGAGCCTCTTGCGCTCGAAGGTCGGGGCGCAGGATGAGGGCATCGGCAATAAGCTCGTCAACGCTTTTTAAGAGGATATCCGTCTCGGTGTGCTCAGGCAGCTCTTCGAAAGAAAGAGAGGCGTCGGAAGGGATTCCCATGTCTTTCAGAAGAGTGGAGAAAGCGATCTGAAGGAGTTTTTTTTGGGCGGCGGAGTTGAGCTGGGTTTGCAACAGAAGGGTTTTGGCCTGCAGCACGTCAGAAATGTCTTTGACGCCGCTCATCTTCTCTGCAAGGGCGGCGTTTAAGGTGGTTTGAGCGGTCTCTATGTCTGCCTCGATCGAGCTCATCAGATGTCTTTGGAAGAGGTAGAAATAGTAGTCGTTGCTGACAGTTTTGACAACCGCTTGGAGAACACGGTTGTGGGACCAGTCGGCAAAATAGAGGCTGTAGCGGGCAGCCTCGGAAGTTGCGCGCCTCTGTCCGAAATCCAAAAGGGTGTAGGCGAGCTGGAGTTGGGGAGTGGCCGTGGTGGAGAGGGAGGTGGCGACAGTGTCGTTGACCAGAGCGGGAATTTTGGCTCGGGTGTAGGTTCCCACTCCCTCAATATCCGGAAAAAAAGGCGCTTGGGAGGAGCCGTAGGCGGCGGCGGCTTTTTTTGCGGCTGCCCAGGAGAGGGTGGTCGCGGGAGTGTTCCTTAAGGTAATATCGATGATCTCGCCCAAACTTAAGGGGTGGTCGGAAGGAGGGAGTTCGGGGCGTGTGATCTCTTTGGTCTCGCTTCCCGTTTTTGGGGGGAAGTAATAGGAGTAGGGAGTGCGCGGCGCAAAGGCGTTCGGATCCCAGAGTGCTTGATTGACAGAGCAGCTGCTAGAGACGAGCAGCAGCAAAAGCGCTGCAAAGCGGTACCGCATGGTATGGCGCGACCTCCCCCTTAAGCGCAGTATAGCGATTGGAGTTTTTTGGTCAAAAAGGATGAGGGAAGATATTAAAAAAAATTATTTCTTATTATTGATAAATTAGATGTGGTTATATAATATCGTTAATATAAATTAAGGAGACGAAAGATCTATATGAGTATAGAAAATATAAAATATTTACCCTTATATGACCGGTATTTTCATGAAAATCAGCCGGAAAACGGGCGTCAGGATCTTGAGGAGGAGGGTTTTGCAAGCAAAACTTTTAATCTCCCCTTATCCAAACTTCCTGTAGATTTTTCCATTCAAGATCAAAGTTTAACCTTAACTTGGCAAGAAGCGGGAAAAAGAGTCGTCTTGATTGTTTTAAAGATGATCCTTTTTCCGTGGGGACTTTACGAACTTAGTAAATATACTCTTCAACGCCTCATCATGATTCCGATTTACCCCGCCCAAAGTCGAATCATAAAAAGTCTCTTTCCAGAGTTGAACGGCAAGGCTATAGATCAAAAGAGGGCAGCTGCGGTTTTAAAATTAAACCGTTCTTCCTATCTCGTCCGTGAAGTTGTAATGGAGAAAAACGGAGTGCGTTACAACGGTCTTTTGATTGGCCGTAGAGACAACTTGCAAAACGGGCGGTGGGTATTGCAGGCTACGGGGAATGCTGAGCCCATTGAATCTTGCGCCCCAGACTATTCATTTGATCATGCGAGATCGCATTTCAATACCCTGCTCATCAACGGCCCCTCCGTCGGCAAGAGCGAAGGCACCGCTACTCCTGATACGATAGGCGATGCGCAAGAGATCGGACTTTCCTTTTTGGAAACGGCGATAAAAGCCCATCATATTGTGATGGCCGGTTTTTCCTTAGGTGGAGCTGCAATCGGATTGGCAATCGAGAAACACTCCTTTAAAGACAACGTCCGCTATTTGGCTGTCCGGAAGATGACCTTTGGTCGTTTAAGCAGCATGGGAGAAGCCATGGTCGGGACTCTTGGGAAAAAGATCATTAAATGGGCGGGTTGCGAAATGGACTCGGTTGCTGCCTCGAGAAAGCTCGCGGCCTTAAATATTAAGGAAGTCATCGTACAGGCCGCATCGAGACCAACAGGACCCCTTCCTGCAGTGGAGGATTTTCAACATGACGGCTGTATCTTGCCGCAGGCCAGCTTGGGTTACGCCTTGATCAAAGAAGGTGTGACAACAAACAAAACCTTTGTATGCTTGCCCAGAGCGGCCCACTGCTCTATGAGAGCAATCTATTCTGCCTCCTCATGCATTCAAGAGTTTGCAGCAGGCGGATCTGAAATCAATCTCTCTTGAGGCGCTCTTTTAAGAGCCGGTTAACAACGGAGGGGGAGGCCTTCCCTTGAGTGCGTTTCATCACCTGGCCGACGAGAAAATCAAAGGCGCGCGTTTTGCCGGATTGCAAGGCGGCAATCGAGTCGGGGTTTTCGATTAAGACCGCATCGACGACGGCGCCAATCTCTTTGGAGTCGCTTAAAGGTTGGTAGGCAGAATTGTCACGCACGATCTCTTCAGGGTCGAGCCCAGGGGCGAGGAGCATCTCGTCGGCGACGTTTTTGGCGATCTTTCCCGTGATCGCGCCGCTTTCAATGAGAGAGACGAGCTTAGCGATATGCCGCGCGGGGATTCCCATCTCCGGAAGCCTTTTCCCCGTCTCTTTTAAGCGTCCCACGAATTCGACGGTGATCCAGTTGCATAGATGAGTCGGATGCGCGCAGTGTTTAAGTCCTTCTTCAAAGTAGTCGGAGAGGGGCTTGTCGTTAATGAGAAGAGAGGCGTTGTAGGGAGTTAATCCTAAGCGGTTAACGTAGCGCTCATAGCGTTGGTGGGGGAGTTCGGGAAGGGAGCGGCGCACCTCTTCGATGAAGGCGCCGGAAAGGTGGAGCGGAGGAAGATCGGGCTCGGGAAAGTAGCGGTAGTCTGCGGCCTCCTCTTTTGTGCGCATGCGCACGGTCTCTTTTTTTCCCGGATCGAAGCGGTAGGTTCCTTTGTCAATGGGGTCTTTGTCGTGCGGACGCAGGGCGTAGGCGCGGATTTGACGGCGGATTTCTGCTTCAAGAGCGAGCTCCATATTGGCAAAAGAGCTCATGTTCTTGATCTCGATCTTGTCATTGAGCCCCTCTTTTCCCTTCGGGCGCACCGAGACGTTGACGTCGATGCGTAACGAGCCCTCCTCCATGTTGCAATCCGAAGCGCCAATGTACTGCAAGATGGCGCGTACCGCCATGGCGTAGGCTGCGGCCTCTTTGGGAGAGTGCATGCAAGGCTCCGAGACGATTTCAAGGAGCGGGATGCCGGCTCGGTTGTAGTCGACGCCTCCAAACGCAGGAAAGTGTTTGAGCATGCCTGCGTCATCTTCCAGATGGGCGCGGTGGATGCAAAAGTGCTTGGTCCCTTCTCCGACGTCGGCAGCGACGACGCCTCCGAGAAGGAGCGGCTGATCGTACTGGGTGATCTGAAAATTGCGGGGACTGTCTGGATAGAAGTAGGATTTGCGGTCGAATTTGCTCAAAGGAGCAATGCGCGCCCCGACGGCCAGACCAAAGAGGACGGCTTTGCGCACGGCCTCTTTGTTGAGAACGGGAAGCGCGCCCGGCTGGCCTGTGCAGACGGCGGAGATGTTGAGGTTGGGCTCGTCTCCAAAGCGGTTCGGGGCAGGGCTGAAGAGCTTGGATGCTGTGCTTAGCTGGACGTGAATCTCCAGTCCGATCACAGGCTCCCATCCTTCATAGGCAATATCGGTCATGGCTTCGCCTCCAGGGAAGGAGATGCGGAGCAAAGCCCCAAGGCCTCTTCAAAGGCGCTTGCGACTCTTAAAACCTCCGCGTCATGAAGCTGCGGTCCCAAGAGCTGCAGCCCCAGGGGCTTTTTGTCGGAAGAAAATCCCGAAAGGAGGCTCACGGCGGGAAGGCCCGCTAAGTTGGCGGGCGTTGTGAAGATGTCTTGCAGATACATCTCGAGGGGGGTGTGGAAGGTGCCGAGTTCAAATGCGGCAGACGGCGCGGTGGGGAGGGCAATGAGGTCGCAGAGGGTGAAAGCGGAGCGGAACTCCTCAATGAAGAGGGTGCGCGCCTGCTGCCCCTTTTTGTAGAAGGCCTCTTTGTATCCCGATGAGAGTACGAAGGTCCCTAAAAGAATCCGGTTTTTCACTTCGTCTCCAAACCCCTCGTCTCGGGAGAGATCATAGATCTCCGAGAGCGTTTGAGCTTTTTGGGAGCGGAGGCCGTAGCGGATGCCGTCAAAGCGCGCCAGATTGGTGGAGGCCTCGGCTGTTGAGAGGATGTAGTAGACCGCAATCGAGTTCTTTAAGATGGGAATGTCAACATCGATGAGAGAGAGGCCGAGCTCTTTTAGGAGCCCAAGCGCCTCTTTGAAGTTGGAAGCGACCGGATCTCGGAGCGAGCTTAAAAACGACCACGGGACGCCGATCTTTTTTCCCTGAAGAGAGCCTTGCAGTTCGGCAAGATAGTTTGCGGGGGGAAGGGGAAGACTTGTGGAGTCCTTGTCACAGTGCTGTCCCATCACTTCCAGAAGGAGAGCGGCGTCTTTGACGTTAGCGGCTAAAGGGCCGATCTGATCCAAAGAGGAGCCGAAGGCGACGAGGCCAAAGCGCGAGACGCGGCCATAAGTGGGCTTGAATCCCACAAGGCCGCAAAAAGCGGCGGGTTGGCGGATAGAGCCTCCGGTGTCGGAACCCAAAGCCAAGGGACAAAAGCGGGCGGCGACGGCGGCGGCCGACCCTCCGGACGACCCTCCGGGGCTGCACATTAAATTCCAGGGGTTTTTAGTCGGGTGGAAGGCGGAGTTTTCCGTGCTGGACCCCATGGCAAACTCGTCGAGATTGGTCTTGCCGATGAGCAGTGCATCCTCTTCTTCCATCAGACGAACGACGGTTGCATCAAAGGGTGCTTGGTAGTTTGTCAAAAAGCGCGAGCCGCAAGTGGTGATCTCGCCCCGGATATGCATGTTGTCCTTGATTGCGATGGGAATCCCTGCAAGTTTGCCCAAAGGCTTGTTCTCTCGCCTCTTCGCATCGAGGAGTTGGGCTTTTTTTAAGGCGCGCTCCTCAAGGAGGGAGAGAAAGGCGCCGATCTTGGGATCATGCTCTTTGATGAAGGAGAGCTGTTTTTCAACGATCTCAGTTGCCTTCATCTCACCGCGCACAAAGCGCTCTTTGTATGCAAGGGCTGTGTCCATAGGACTATTCTTCCATCCGGATAACGGGAGGAACGCGGATCATGCCTCCGATGTGCTGGGGAGCATTCTTTAAAAACTCTTCTCTGGAAAGAGTCTCTTGGGCTCTGTCTTCGCGCAAGACGTTCTTGAGCTGGGGAAGGACGTGGTTGCAGGGTGCGACGCCCTCTAATTCCAGCGCTTTGAGCTGCTCGATGTAGCTTAAAACCTTCGAGAGATTTTCCCGTAGCCTCATTTTTTCATCGCTTCTCAGCTCAATGCGGCACAGACGGCTTAACTTTTCCAGCTCGCTCTCACTAAAATCCATCGGCAGCCCGTTATTTCTTTACAATCTTAAGAAAAGAGAGTGAAATTTGCAATCGCATAACAAAAGTAACTTATACCGAAATGACTTCAAAAATCGGTTTTAGGCTTTGGCCAAGCCTAAAACCGATTTTTGAAGTTGATTGGGTGTAGAGCCGGCTCCGAATGTGTGTTTCTCTTTTTTTTCAGATCTTGTTCTTCTCGTTCTTCTTGCCGTCCTTTATCATAGCCTTTTATGTATCCGTCCTTATAGCCTTCATCATGCCCTATCTTGTGTCCGGCTTTGTGTCCGGCCTGGTGTCCGACGCTGCATCCTGTATTATAACCGGAATTATATCTGCATTCTGAAAGCTCCTTCCATAATTGATCTATATCAGCAATTGTTAAGGGGTGGGCGTAAGTTAATTGATCCCTGGTTTTATTTTCGATTAAGTACACTCCCTTGATCTTTGTCGCCGAAGCATAGATGGAGATGAGGGGATCTTCTTCGGAATAGAAATAGATCCGAATTTGATCGGACGGCAACCACGAAGAAGCGGCAAATACAAAAGAGGCGTCAGGTTGTTCGGCGGGATCAATTGATTTTCCGTACAACCAATTTGACCAAGTCTGTTTTTTTTCTTCTGCAGGAAAAATTTGCCAGCACTCTCCGTTATCTAAAATAAGTGCATTTTTAAGAAAATAACGATTAATTAAGATCTTACTTTCGCTTTTGGAGGAACGTTCCATAATCGTTTTAACATAATTGAACTTAGGTATTTGTTTTGTCCCAAAAGGGATAAACTCAGCAAAGGCTTTTTGTCCTGTCCTGATATTTTCTAAAATGTGTCGATAGCCAAAAAAAAACTCAACCGAGGATTCATAGATTTGGATCGGATCACGAGACAGCCATGTCACAGGATCAAAGAAAAAACAATCCTGGAGATTCCACTCTTTTGGAAATTCATTGTTTACCCATTGCCACCAGCTCTGTTTTGGTTTTTCCTTCAGGAATAACATTTTCCAACACGATCCATCATCAAGAGCAACGAACCCCTCCTTTTCGACATAATTGATCACGATATGATGGGGATTATTCTCGACTTTCTTTAGAGAAAAACACGGTTGCGTACCACTCTCTGCCCACAAAGGCAGAATGTGAGTGAAAACGATGCCAAAGAAGAAAAACAATAAGGCGGCTAAATGATGCCGCGCTAAGGGAAGGTTTGAGCTCTTGCCGGAGTTTGCAAATTCATTCAAGCAATTTGTAAACTCCGGCTTGCCGGCGAGTGCGGCTGCGCCGAATGAACTCTTTTTGCAGCCTCCTCGAAATCCGGCTGTCAAAAAACGTACAAAGCCGAGCTTACCTCTTTCCTTGGCCTGGAAAATCTTGAAAATCATACGGAAATTCCTCAGCTTACGTGTGTTCTAATCGATTACAAGGAAAAAAATGTAGCAGTTAAAGAAAAAAAAGACACCATTTTTTCGTAAGACCCCCGGCGGCTTCCGCTTCCGGCGGGAGCTTTTGGGAAAAGATCACAGCAGTTGCATATGAAATTTATTTTTTATATGATGAGAGGAAAGGATAGCCTTACATAGAGGAGATGTTATATGAAGTGTCTGAATTTTTTTGCTTTACTCTTAGTGATCCTGGGTGCTCTCAATTGGGGGCTTTGGGGATTTTTCCAATTTGATTTTGTGGCGTGGCTCTTTAAAGGCAATACGACTCTGCTCAGCAGGTTGTGCTATGCCGTCATTGGGCTTGCCGGTGTCTGGAGCATCAGCTTTTTTGGAAAATGCAAAGAGATCTGCGGCTGCAAGCACAAGGAATCCGGCGGGGGTGGTTGCTGCAAATAGGCTTTCTTAGTTCTGTATGACTCGTGTTCTTGATCGGAGGACGCCGTCCTTGCGCTCTTCACGAGAGTTTTTTTGTCTTGAGAGCTCAGGAGCTGGTCATGGAAAGTGCCAGCGCCTGCGCTCTTTAATCCTGTAAAATCCGGCTATGTGGGAAGCATGCGCTCTCCAAGAGGGGAGAGCGTGCTCTCTTTACTGCGGATGAGCACTCTGTCTTCGGCGGAACGCCTGCCTTTAGCCGAACTTTTCCTAGTGTGCAAGTTCCAAACTTGTGTGCCAGTCTCCGGACTTTTCAGTGTGCAAGTTCCAAACTTGCAAGTCTGACGCCAGGATTAAAGAAAAGACTTGCCAAGTTAAAAAAATGATTTTATGATTAGACCTAGGGGCGTAGAGGGCTTAAGGAGGAAAAAATGGCAGGAAGACTTGGCATCAATCCCTGGTTGACGATCTGGTGTTCTCCGAGACAGACGATTACGAGGATCCTTAAAGTAGATCCCTCTTACCGCTTTGTGTGGCTGTCGGCGATCTACGGCTTTCCCATGCTTTTGCAAATTTCTCAGTCTCTATCTCTTAGTTTTTACTTTTCCTGGCCGATCATTATGACAGGAGCGCTGATCCTCTCTCCCTTTGCCGGGATGCTGGGGTTCACTATTATCGCAGGTCTGCTTTTTTGGGTAGGGAGGTGGATCGGCGGGACGGGTAATTTTATTTCCATTCGAGCCGCGGTGTCGTGGGCTAATGCTCCCAACATCGTGACGGGCTTAAGTTGGCTGGTTCTGATTGCGCTGTTTCAGGACAGGATCTTCTATGACGGCTTCATGCAGCGCTCTTTTGTCGGAAGAGAACAGGGCGTCCTCTCTTTCGTGGCGGCTCTACAGTTTGTGATTGCTGTCTGGTCTTTTGTGCTGCTTCTTAAGACTTTAGCGGAAGTTCAGCGCTTTTCTGTCTGGAAAGCGCTTCTTAACGTCATCTTGCCCTTTGCCCTGTTTGTCATCGCACTCTGGGTTGCGATGTGGCTCATCTGGTGGATCAAAGATTTTATGTTAAACTATACGTAAGGAAGAGGATATGAAAAAAGAGATGAAGGAAATCCTGGTTGGAACGGTGATTGGTCTTCTAGGTGGAGTGCTAGCGCTCGTCGCTCCGGTAAGAATTGCCGGTTCCGAGAAGAGCGAACAGGTGCCTGTTGTCAATGGGGAGAAATCCTGGACGGAATTTCAATCGGTTGCAGGGAAGTGCAAGATGCAGTTCCCCACCATTCCGGAACACGTATCCGAAAAAATGAGCATTCCAGAAGAAGGATATGAGATGAGCTATGACGCCTATATCTCCGCATCGGAACGCGAATCGATGTTTATGCTTCTTATTGCACAATATCCCGATTTTGTAGACGAAAGCTACGCCCAGATGAGTCTGGAGACCTTTCTGAACGGCATCCTGACCCATAACCCTACAAACCAGCTGATCTTTGCCGATCTCTCTCTTGTCCAGGGGCATGAGGCTCTTGACTTCTTCATCCGCACAGGCAGCGTCTACTTTAAGGGGCGTGCGATGATGGTCAAGAACAGCCTCTATCTCATGGCGATGGAGTGCGAGATGCAAAACTACGAAGAGGAACACTTTAACCGCTTCGTGAACTCCTTTGAGCTCCTCGTTTTAGAAGGCGGCATCACCCAATAGGTCAGCGCCAGTCGAGGATCACTTTGCCGCTCTTTCCCTGCCGTACCAGGTCGAAGCCTTGTTGGAACTCGCCGGCAGGGAAGTGATGGGTGGCAACAGCGGAGATGTCAAGTCCGCTCTGAAGCATGCTGAGCATCTTGTACCAGGTTTCATACATTTCGCGCCCGTAGATCCCTTTCATGACAAGGCCTTTGAAGATAACCTTTGTCCAGTCAATGCCGGCGCCGTCGGGAAGGATGCCCAGAAGGGCTATTTTGCCTCCGGGGCGCATGGCATCGATCATCTGCTGCAGGCCGGCAGGGTGTCCCGACATTTCAAGGCCTACGCCAAAGCCCTCGGCGATTCCCAGCTCTTTCATCACGGAAGGCAGATCCTCTTTTGTGAGATCGACGGCGCGCGTGGGGTGCATCTTTGCAGCCAATGCGAGCCGGTAAGGGTTGAGCTCGGTGATGACGACGCGGCGCGCGCCGGCATGAAGGGCAATGGCGATCGCCATGATGCCGATGGGCCCGGCTCCCGTGATCAGGACATCCTCTCCTACAAGGTCAAAAGAAAGGGCGGTGTGTACGGCATTTCCAAGCGGATCAAAAATGGCGGCGACGGTATCGGAGATCTCTTTGGGGACGCGAATGGCGTTTGAAGCTTGGATCACGAAATAGTCGGCAAAGCACCCCGTCGTATGCACGCCGACGCCAATCGTGCGGCTGCAGAGATGGCGCCGTCCTGCACGGCAGTTGCGGC
>Ga0154336_132_pt1 | contig 19148 bp, 20 predicted proteins | sample RifGroA2_FD_115864 | JGI IMG/M metagenome (GOLD analysis project Ga0154336, IMG submission 115864) | Chlamydiae bacterium GWA2_50_15
TGTGTTCACTACGTTTTTCATTTTTTTGAGGTGCCTCTCATAGACAAGATAACCCCAAAAATGGCCTTCAGGTGTCAAAGTCGGGAATTATTTTCCAAAGATTAGGAGGCCCCTATGAGAGTTGCCGTCTATGCGCGCTACTCGTCTGAGAATCAAAGCGAAAAGAGTATCGACGATCAAGTGCGCGTCTGTCGCAAGTACGCGAATGAACATGATCTGATTTTTGATGAAAGACATATCTATGCCGATGAGGCGATATCAGGCTCGATTCATAATCGGCCGGGGCTTTTGGCGCTTGAGAGGGCTATGGAGAACAAGGAGTTCGATGCCGTAGCTGTGGATGATCTCTCGAGGCTGTCGAGGAGCAATCATCAGATGCTGACTTTAGTCAACAAGTTCGCCTTCTTTCAGGTGAAGATCATCTCGGTTTCGGATGGGATCATCACCGATGACGATAACTCGAAGCTGGGTATTCATATTAGGGGGCTGATCAATGAACTCTATCTGGACGATTTGAAGAAGAAGACAATGCGGGGCTTGGAGGGGCAGAAACTGAGGGGTTACAGTACGGGAGAGAGCGTCTATGGGTATAAATCCCATCCTGTTGGGGAATTGAGGCTGAATAAGAAGGGGCAGCCCAAATATGAAGGGATGGTTCACAAAATTTATGAAGAAGAGGCGGATATCGTCAGGAGGATTTTTAGGGAGTTTGCTGCAGGGATGAGTATCAATGCATTAGTTGCTAGACTCAATGAGGAGAAAATCTCAACGAAACGCAGTGGAAGATGGAATTGCTCGACGGTGAGCCGCATTTTGAAGAATGAGAAATATATGGGGGTCTGGACGTGGAGAAAATTCAAAAATGTCCGAGATCCGAATTCCGGTAGGCGCAAGCAAATTCCAAGGGATGAAAAGGAACAGGTGTCGACAGTGAGAGAAGAGCTGGCCCTAATCGATAAGGAAACCTGGGAGAAGGCTCAAATGAGATGGAAGGAGATAGATGGTGCCTGGCCGACGAAAGGAGGGCTTAATGGGCCTCAAAAGAGTTATGTCCATGGCAACCCAACCCATCTTCTGTCGGGACTATTGAAATGCAAATGCTGCGGAGGCGCAATGGTCCAGATCAGCGGGAAAGGAAGCGGGTACTATGGCTGCTACAATAACAAGCGCAAGAGCTGCAGCAACAAGCTGATGATCTCGCGGAAGCGACTGGAGGAGATCTTGATCGGATCACTGAAAGAAAAGTTTTTGACGGTGGAGAATTTGAAGTACGTCTACGAGAATGTGGAAAAGGCGATTGCCAAGACACTCCATGAGGTGCCGGAAGAGGTGAAAAAGAAGAAAAATCAGTGGGAGAAAGTGCAGGCCGAGTTGCAGAATTTGCTGAATTTTATCAAGGCGGGCAATTTCTCAAAGGTTGTGTCTGAGGCGCTGAGCGACGCGGAGGGGCGCAGCGAACGACTGAGGGAGGAGATCTCGGGATTGGAGTTTCAGCAGAAAAAAGCGTTTAAGGCCCCGCCGAAAGAATGGATTGAGCATCGGCTGGATAACTTTTGCGAGACGCTGAATAAGAACACGAAGGCGTCGGCTTTGGCACTGAAGGATCTTTTGGGAAGTATTGAAATGGAAGCGGTTCAGGGAGAATGTGTGGTGGAGTGCGGGAAGCTGATTCAGAGCAGGCCTTATTACGTAGCCCACAGCCAAATCCAAACCCTTGCTCTCCTTGAGGAGGCCAAGGGTTCGAATTGGTTGCATTATCGGAAGAGGAGGGATTCGAACCCCCGGTCGGCTATCGCCGACAGCTGTTTTCAAGACAGCCGCATTAGGCCGCTCTGCCACTCTTCCTAAAAGCTTCAGATTATCTCGAAGAGATTAGAATTGAGCAAGGAATCGCATGTCATTTTCAAAAAAAAGGCGAATGTCGCGGATGTTCCAGCGCAGCATGGCGAGGCGTTCGATCCCAAGGCCCCATGCATACCCGGAATACCGCTCAGGATCAATGCCTCCCTTTTCTAAGACGTTTGGATGGACCATGCCGGCTCCCCCAATCTCCAACCACCCGGTCTGCTTGCATAGGGGACATCCTGCACCCTCGCAAACAGTACAGCGGATATCGGGCTCAACTCCCGGTTCTACAAAGGGAAAGTAACTGGGACGAAAGCGGGTCTCCATCTCCTTTTTAAAAAGTCTGCTCAAAAACTCATTAAGGGTAGAAAGAAGGTCTGCAAAGGAGACTCCCTGATCAATATGAAGGGCCTCAATTTGATGAAAAAAAACATGCGAGCGCGCGCTGATATTTTCATTTCGGAAGGAAGAGCCCGGCGCAATGATGCGGATTGGAGGGGAGTGGTTTTCCATGACATGGATTTGCGTATTGGAAGTATGGGAACGGAGAAGGAGGGAGTCGGTCAGGTAAAAGGTGTCTTGCATATCGCGCGCAGGATGGTTGGCTGGAAAATTGAGCGCTTCATAGTTGTAGTAGTCGGTATCGATGTCGGGAGCATACTGAACGGAAAATCCCATCGACCCAAGAATAGAGATGCACTCATCAAGGATCTGCGTTAAGGGATGTTTACGACCTTCATACCTCCGCCTTCCAGGAAGCGTGATATCGATTGCTTCCGAGTTTAAGCGTTTAGAAAGCTCTGCCTCTTCGTAGCCGCTAAGCGCCGCATCGCAAAGAGAAGCAATCTCTTCTTTGAGATCATTGATGAGTTTTCCAAGATGAGGACGCTCCGAAACGGGCGCTTTCCCCAGACGGGGAATCAACGCTTGAACAGGACCCCTTTTCCCGAGATAGAGCACCTTAAGCCGTTCAACGTCTTTAGAGTTTTTGACTGTCGAGAGCTCTTCTTTGAAGGCTGCTTTTACCTCTGAAACCTCTTTTTCCACTTTATACCATCCTCTGTTGGAAAGTAAAGATTTAGGCTAGCGCGAAAACTCTCGCGGTTTGACAATCGCAAGTCGGTTAATATTAGAAATATAAACAGACTTGCGATTGTCAAATCCCGAGGCTTTGGCGCCGCCTAAATCTTTACTTTTCAACAGAGGATGGTATAGATCGCTATTTATGCTAACGCTTTTTTTGCTCGACTCACAACCTGAGCAAAACCATGAGGATCATGAATGGCCATCTCGGAAAGCATCTTGCGATTGAGAAGACAGTCCCCCCTGCTCAGGCCATCAATTAACTTGCTGTAGGAAATGCCGTGGATCTTGGCGCCAACCCCCAAGCGGGCTATCCATAAACTGCGAAAATCTCTTTTCTTGAGTTTGCGATGCTTGTAATTATTTGAAAGGGCAGTCATTACGGAGACTTTTGTCAAGCCGACGTGATTTTTCCGGTCTCCTACAAATCCCTTTGCAAGTTTAAGCAGTCTTTTTTTTCGGCGATGCCTCGCAACTGACAACGTAGATCTTGTCATCCTAATCCCTCTTATTTAACACACATTAAATGTTTATAGGTTTTTACATATCCCTCGTCAACGAGAGCGCTTTTTTTTAGATTGCGCTTGCGTTTTGCCGTTTTTTTTGTCAGCAGGTGGCCCTTTCCCGGTCGAAAACGTACGAGTTTTTTCCGTCCTGTCACTTTAAACCTGGCCTTCACAGCTTTTCGTGTCTTCATTTTAGGCATAATCTTCCTTAACTCTTCTTTTTAACACCAGGAGCGACCACTACCGAGAGAGAACGCCCCAACCGTTGCACAGGGGATTCAGGAGTGGCAATATCGCTAAGATTCTCTATCATCCGCAAAAGAACTTTCTCTCCGAATTCCGGATGGGCCAGCTCTCTTCCGCGAAAAAAACATGTAAAGCGCACCTTATTTCCCTTTAAAACAAACTCCCTGGCATGCTTCAATTTTGTCATTAAATCATGTTCGTCGGTTTGCGGTTTAACCTTGACCTCTTTTACCTTAACCTGATGTTGCGCCTTTTTGCTCTCTTTCTCTTTTTTAGCCAGCTGGTAGCGATATTTCCCATAATCAATAATCTTACATACAGGCGGTTCGGCATGAGGAGAGATCTCTACGAGATCTAAACCGGCATCCTCAGCTAGCCTCAGCGCTTCCACATTGGACAGGACGCCAACTTGTTTTCCATCCTGATCAATGACGCGAACCCTTGGAACGCGAATTTGCCTATTTACTCTCAAAGTCGAACTTCCCAATGGCTTTGTGTTTCTAAACAATCATCTCTTATCATGCTCTTTTCTCTCTCATTCGACTCTTTTTTTTTGATCCCCTGGCGCACACGAAACTCATTGAAACTCAAATTTGAACATTTTAAGGATCTTTATCATCAATTGCAAGGAAGAAAACAAGCGCTCTCTTTTCCTCGACTTTGCAAATAGACCGGCTAAAAATGGGATAGAGCTGGCTCGAACAGCTGACCTCCACGATGTCAACGTGGCGCTCTAACCAACTGAGCTACTACCCCGCAACAAAATGAAGAGTTTAGAAGAAATATACGCTTTCCATCAAGGTTTTTTGAATCCAAAGTTGCAAAAAAATCTGTAATCCGTCATGAAAAAATTTGGAACAAATTAAATTCATTTTTTGTGAAGTGGTTTACAATTGCGTTCAAAAGACGTCTAGTCAATAGGCGTATTACATCCTTCCAAAAAAGATTGCAAAGGGAGCCGATTCTTCCTGAAAAGGTCGAAGCTCTCTTTCATCGTCTGACAATCATCGCTCATGAATTGACGGAGCTTGGGCACCGCTACCCTTTTATTCTTGAAGACATCCGTAAGGACTTAGACCGCATCGTTTCTCTGTACGGCGAGGTGATCTCCCTCTGCCAGGATCATGAAATCACTGCCATTAGAAAGCAGGCGGAGCACGTCGAAAGAAAACTTGTAGAGGGATCCCATGAAACTCTGGCAAAAGAAGTGGACGCACTGCGCCATCACATCACTCTTTTTTGCCGGGATAACCGCCCCTCAAAAAGAGGCAGGCGCATCATCGCGCTGGCAAAAGAATCTGCATACCGGGCGGACTCCGTTTTGCGAAAGCAGCCGTCTGCCGTCCATGCGTTGTTTGAAAAAGCAAAAGAAGTGCTTGATGAAACCTCTTGTCCTGATCCAGAGGAACTAGAGAAAGCAGAAGAGCTCTTCGAGATCGGCTATCTTTTCTATTTAGGAAAAACCAGCGAGGCGCGAAGGGCCTTCCGCACCCTTCCAGGCGAACTGAGAAAGGCGGTCAGTTTCCGTCTGGAAGAGCAAGAAATTTTCTCGATGGATTTTGACACAGAAGTGCTAGCTTGGCAAAAGGGTCTTCTTGCCACAGCCTTTTCCCTCATGGGGGCTGAAGAGAGCGGTCATTTTTTCACAAGAGAAGAAGTGGCAGCCTTTTTTAAAGAGAGGGACTTCTATACAGAAAGAAAAAGAGCGGCCGGATGCATCAGGCTAAAACTACCGCAGACAACGATTAATTCCGGATAAGCAAGCGCATCCTTTAGGGCGTCCTCAACGCTGAAGTAAAGAGAATAGGCGCAGTAAGAACAGGCAAGCAGACTCTTTTCGAGCTCTTCCAACGGGGCCTTGCCGGCAGTCGGACACTCTACAAGATGGATGTGCGAGGCATAGTTCGCCATCTCCTTGAGGATCTCCCGGTAGTCCTTGTCCCCTTTCGCCCCAAAAACAAACCGGTATTTCTCTTGAGGATAAAAGATCCTAAGACCTTCAAAGAGCCTCTGAAAACCATGGCCATTATGCGCCACATCAAACAGAACCCTCCCCTTTTTCATAAAACGAAAAAAAGGACGTTCGGAAAGCCCTTGATGCACAGCGCTTTCTGAGAGGTTAAAGCTCTTGTGCAGATGTCTGAGGGCCTCTTGTGCAACCGCACGATTCTCATCATCATAAAATCCTCCCCTTTCGCAGACAAGATGCAAAGGGGCGCCGACGCTCTTAGCCTCTTGGAAAATGGGATCTAAACGGGCTCTTGGACCCACGACAACGGGAATATTCTTCTTGATAATGCCTGCCTTTTCTCGTGCAATATTTTCCACTCCTTCTCCTAGAAGCGCTTCATGATCCTTCCCAATAGATGTGATGACAGAGAGAATCGGCAGAATGATGTTGGTCGCATCATACCTGCCGCCAATTCCCGTTTCAATCACGGCGACATCTACCTTCTCTTGTCGAAAATATTCAAAGGCTAAAAAGGTGGTGAAGAGAAAAAAGCCCGGCCTCCAGCTCTCTCTTTGAGAGAGCTCAAAGAGAGTTTGCAACCCTTCAACAACCCGGCTTTCGGAGATGGGCACTTCATTGATCGCGATCCGTTCGCAATAAGAGTGGATATGGGGAGAGGTATACAGCCCCACCCGATAACCGGACAAAGAGAGGGCTTTTGCGATCTTATGACAGACGGAGCCCTTCCCGTTGGTGCCGGCGACATGGATCGTAGGATAGGCTCTATGCGGATGAAGAAGAGCTTCGGAAAAAGGGCGGGCCAGATCTTTAGCGCCCTCTTCACGCAAGGTAAAGAGCACTTCAATGATTTCTGAAAACTTCATCCGTCCACCTGTAGAAACACGGGATTTCAGGGTTCACAAAAAAATTTTATCAAAACTTTCCCTGTCAATCCATGAAGAGCCGATCATGGCGTAAGGCTTCCTTTCTCCATGAAAATCAGAGCCGCCTGTGATGAGCAAGCCCTTTTGACGCGCCCTTTGCAGCCACTTTTCCGCTTCATTGCGACTAAAACGGCCGTAGTAGCACTCCAGCCCGTCAAAAGGCAATTGCAGAAGACGCTCCAGCCATTTTTTTCTTTGGGGAAGCAGATGCGGATGGGCAAGAACGGCCTTTCCTCCATCGCGATGGATCGCTTCAATCGTCTCCTCCGCCGAGATCATCTCCCCACGGAAATAGCAGCACTTCCCCTCTGCAAGATAATTTCTGAAGGCCTCCTGGCAAGAGGAAACATAGCCCTTTTTCACCATCTGCTCAGCAAGATGAGGCCGTCCCACCACAGTGCCAACAAGATCTTCCTCTCTTAGAAAGATCTTTTTCTCTTTCAACTTTTCGATGATGGCGCAATTTCTCTCTTTCCGCCTCTTTTGATGGCGCAAAGAGAGAGCAAGAACCGCTTGGCCTGTTAAAGAAAATCCATATCCCAAGAGATGGACGCTGATCCCTTCAAAAAACGCCGAGAACTCAACCCCCGTTCCCGTATGGAGCCCGGCCTCTTCGGCAAGAGAAATCACTTCAGGGTAAGCAGCAATTGCATCGTGATCCGTAATGCAAAATCCCAAGAGCCCGCTCTCTTGGACCCTAGACACCAGCTCTTTGGGAGCAAGACTTCCGTCGGAAAAAATGGAATGAAGGTGAAGATCAGCGCGAAACATAGGATGAAAACGGAATATAATGAATCTCTCTTTCCAAAAGAACGCCGCTCTTTTCTTTTACGACGCGTTGGATCAGCTCCGCAAGAGAGAGGACATCGTGCGCTGTCGCATTGCCGCGATTGATGATGAAGTTGGCATGGATGGTAGAGACCTCGGCCCCTCCTATAGCCCTTCCTTTCAAACCCGCTTGATCAATAAGCCATCCTGCAGAGGGTCCGCTCGCGGGGTTGCGAAAAACACAGCCCGCAGATCGCTCTTTGCAAGGTTGAGTAAGAAGGCGGCGGGAAATGATCGCTTGGACTCTCTTTTGTGCCTCCTCGGATGGAGTTAAGCGAAACTTCGCTCCGACGATAGCTCCTTTCATCTGTTGAAATGAGGAAAAGCGGTAGCCAAAATTCAGATTTTTTTTAGAGAGAGAGAGCTTTTCTCCCTCTTCTGTCACATAGGTGACTTCCACAAGAGGATTGCAGGTCTCATCCGCTCCGGCGCCTGCATTCATAAAGAGAGCTCCACCCACCGTAGCGGGAATGCCGGCGGCAAATTCCAATCCGGACAGGCTCTCTCTTGCTGTTCGCATGCCTAAAAGAGAAAAACTATATCCCGCGCCTACCGACAGGACGTCCTCTTTTTTTTGATAGGAAATGATCTTGTTTAAGATCACGACCCCATTGTACCCGCGGTCATCAAAGAGAACATTCGACCCTTTTCCTAAGATGAGATAGGGGATCTTTTCTCGCGCTAAAAAAGGCAGGATCAAAGCAAGCTGATCGGCAAAACTTACTTCTACAAAATAGGAAGCCCTCCCGCCGATCTCAAATGTAGAGAGATCTTTTAGGAGCTTATCCCGCTGAAAGGGAAGGTTTTTCTGCACACGAATCCTTGTAGACGGCGTCTAAAAGAGCATTAATAAAGCGCGCACTCTCCCTAGTCGCAAATTTCCTTGCCAGACGGATCGCCTCGCTGAAAGCTACTTTCGGAGGAATCTCGGGCTGAAAAAGGAGCTCGAAGAGAGCCAGGCGCAAAACCGAGCGTTCCACCCAAGGGATGCGCTCTAGAGAGAATTCATGAGAAAAGCGGGCAATCAAAGCATCGCACTCCCCCGCTTTTTCTAAAACATTAGAGGCAAACGCAAGAACTTCGCGCACTCTCCGTTTTGTCACCTGAAATTCTCTCATCATAAAAGGAATCAGGGCCTGCTCTTCAAAGGCAGAACTAAATTGATTGCAAAAAAGAATTTGAAGAACCGCTTCACGAAACTTCTTTTTAGGCAGCGCCATACAGTTTATATTGAATCAATTTGTACCATTTGCGGCCGCCGGATATCGAGGAGGCGCCCGCAAATGACACAAAGCCGAGTTCAAATCGATTTATCAATTTTTTGGATAGGATTTAATTTACCACATTTCCTGATTCAAACCAAGCGGGAGTTTACAGGATTAGAGAAGGCGCAGATGATGCGCTCTCCCATATGTCAAAAAAGAGAGTACAAATTTTTTTTCTAGACTACGAGGAAAGTTCACTGCGGGCCATCCAGGCAAACTTCTCATGGATGAGAAGGCGCTTTGAAAGAAGCTCGGTGGTTGCAAAATCCTTTTCCTTATCTGCTAAGGCATTTAAACTGCGCAAAAGCCGAATGACAGACTCATGTCCTTCAATCAGATGCTTGAGCATAGCCTCTTTCGGCTGCTTCCCCTTTTCTTCCTTGAGCGAGGAGAGCTTCTGGAAGGCTGAAAAGCTTCCCTCTACAAAGAAACCTAATGCGCGGATTCTTTCGGCAATCTCATCTAGTGCCTCTGCCAGATCCTGATACTGCTTTTCAAAAAAGATGTGGAGCCCAAAAAAACCCGGCCCAGTGACATTCCAATGAAAATCTTGTACTTTCAGATAGAGCGCGTAACTCTCGGCAAGAAGAGTAGACAACTCTGTACTGATTTGTTTTCTAATCTGCTCTGACATTCCTGTTTGATACTCCATCTTAACCCTCTCTATTCATCACAACTGTTATTAATTAAAGGTTTATGGTAAGATGAATTTTTATGCTAGGAATATTTTTAGATACTGAAACCAACGGACTTAATCCACAAAAGCATGTCCTTTTGGAGATTGCCTTAAAAATCCTAAATGTCGAGAGCGGGGAGGAGTTGGATCAACTGGAAAGGATCGTCTGTCCCACGTTGGAAGAGTGGGAAAGGAGCGAACCTTCCAGCCTGGATGTCAACGGCTTTACCTACAAAGAGCTCAAAAAAGGACTGCGCCATGAGCAGCTCCGCGAACAGCTGATCGAACTCTTTACAACATGGAATCTGATACGGGGCGCATCTGTCTTTATCTGTCAAAATCCCTCATTTGATCGCGCCTTCTTTTCCCAAATTGTCAATCCCGATCTTCAGGAATCGCTTCTCTGGCCCTATCATTGGCTGGATCTCGCTTCCATGTTCTGGATAGCGGGCATCCAAAAGGGAAAACATCAACAGGGAGAATTTCCCTGGGTCACGGGTTTTTCCAAAGATAAGATTGCCGCTGCCTGCCGCCTCCCTCCGGAAGCCAAACCCCACCGGGCCATGAATGGAGTCGACCATCTCATCTTGTGTTATCAAACCATCGTGGGATTTCCAGCACGTTAATCTATGAACCATGCCTCATCTCGATTTTTTTAGTTTGCTTGGGTATATGCGCGATGCATACAGGTTTTTTTATTTTCTGAAGAAAATTCACAGAATTTCCTTCTCTAGGGTATAAATGAGAAAGAACAAAGGATTTCAGCCATGAGTTTTATGAGCATGTTCACGCCTGTGATCGAAATGATCATCATTGCGTTCATGCTTAACTATTTACTTTCATTCTTCTGGAATACCCGTTCCATGGATCTGGTGCTGGGGCTCTTTGCCTATCTTCTGATTTTCGGTCTCTCCTCCTGGCTGAACTTGCCGATTCTGCAACAGATCATGTATACCCTCTCTAATGTGACCGTCGTGGCTCTTTTGATCATTTTTCAACCCGAGCTGAGAACGGCTCTTTCGAAATTGAGTTTTAAAGGAAGGCGTTTTAAAGAGATCACAGAATTTGACCGCTTTCTCGATCAACTTGCCAATTCCACCTATCGACTTGCCGAGAAGAGGCAAGGTGCGCTCATCCTCCTGGAAAAAGAGGACTCCCTCGAGGAGTTTGCCAACAAAGCCATCCGGTTAAATGCAGATTTTTCCTCAGAGCTCCTCGAAGCCATCTTCACTCCTTTTTCACCGCTCCATGACGGAGCGGCCATCATCCGCAGCTCGACAATATTGGCTGCATGCGCGATCTTGCCCCTTGCCGAAGAGAGCGTCCAGCTTACAAGCAGCATGGGAACCCGTCACCGGGCCGGCCTGGGAGCGAGTCAAACTTCCGATGCACTGGTGATCGTCATCTCCGAGGAGACCGGCAAGGTATCGATCGCGCGCGACGGCATCATGACGAGGGGAGTCAAGGTCGACCGATTCAAAGGAATTATTCGCAGCAACTTTGCCTCCTCTCGAGAAGCAGCAGCGAGCTCCAAAAGACAACTCTTCGCCTGGGGTAAAAGATGAAACGGCTTGCGCTCAACCTCTTTATCGAAAATTGGGAACGCAAATGCCTCTCCATCCTGTTGGCCTTGGTCATCTGGCTGACCGTCAACCACTCTTTGACCATGACGAAAACCGTCAGTATCCCCGTTAAGATTAACAACCTCCCTACCGATAAAACCATCCAGGGACTCACCCGGGAAGGGTTTCTTCCAAAAAAAATCGCCTTAACTCTCACCGGAAACCGCTCTTTTTTAGCAGACCTTTCCGCAAATGACCTCGAAGCTGTCATCGACGCGTCGGGAATGAATGATGAGTGGATCGCCACTATCTCTAAAAAGAATCTCATCTCTCTCTCCCCCGACCTTGAGATTGCAAACAATATTAGCGACATTACCCATGAACGCTTCATTATCCGCTTAACGCGTCTTGTCACAGAAAAGATCCCGGTCCTCATCACCCAGCCCATTGGAGAGGCGCCAAGAGGCTACCAATATCTGGACGTTTGGCCCTACCGTCTTACCTTGTCCGTCAGTGGACCTGAAGAGGTTGTCAAACAACTCAAATCTCAAGGGGAAAAACTGACCTTTAATCTCAATCACATCACAAAAGATGAACTCGACGCCATCGCCGCCCACACTCTTTCCTCGAAAGACTCCGAAATCAGTTTTTTTGTCCCGGATCTGTGGAAGCAGATCTCTCTTCCTTCCCTCTCCGACCTTCCCTTGGAAATCGACGATCCCCAGGCAAAGCTCTTAAGAATTGACTTTGTCCGTTCCGACCTCATCCCCTTAGACCGCCCTCTTCCTATCGCTCTCTATTTCCCCCCTGAATCCTTAAGCCGCTACAATCCTGCAAACACCCTGGTGGCGCTCACACCGCTTGTTCAAGAAATCAACGGACTTAAAATGATCCAAAAACCCCTCTTTGCCAAAGGAGTGAGCCATCTCTTTGTCCAGCTCGTGCGCAACATGGTGCAAATTTCTGTTCCCGTTGCTCCTAAAAAACGGGGAAATGCACTCGATTGGTGCGTCACCTTCGTCAACTCTCAAGTCTTGGAAGATCTTTATGTCACTGCGCTTCTTTCAGACAGCTCGACAGAGGAGCTCCACAAAATGGTTCCCCCCCTTCGTGAGGAGTATTTAAGAAACCGCTTCCGCAACTACATGAACCGTTTTCAGCTCTACTTAAACGACGAGAAAAAATTCGAACTCAAGATCTCTCTCGAGGACGGATCTCTCTTTATCTCTGAGAAGACGTGAAAAGGATTGTCCTGATAAAAAGCCGACTCGACCGTTCGGGGGGAGCTGAAAAATATGCCTGGCGCCTCTTAACGGCCTTTTTAAAAGAAAGCTGCCGCGTCACTCTTTTGACAAGCGGCAAGGTCTCCTCTCCCCTTCCTGCAAAAGATTTAATCATCCATTCTCTTCATTCAAAAAAGAAGTTAAGCTTTCGGCAAGTGAGAGCTTTTGATCGCTTTTGCCTCCGTCATTGCCTAAAAAATGAGACGATCCTGGGACTGGATCGCACCTCTTTCCAAACCCACCTTCGAGCCAGCAATGGGGTGCATGCCGCCTACCTCCATCATCGCTCCCAAGGAGAGTCGCTTTTCAGGGCACTCTCTTTTTCCTTAAACCCTCTCCATCGCACCCTGCTCAAGATCGAAAAGAACTCCTTTACTCATCCTGCTTTGCAGAAGATCATTGTCAACTCCCATCTTGTCAAAAGAGAGCTCCTCTCTTATTACCCCGTCGACGAAAAAAAGGTCGTCGTCGTTCATAACGGCGTGGAATGGGAAGAAAAGAGAGACGCTTTTGACTCATGGAAAGAGGGAAGAGAGAACGCCCTTGCCCGCTTTAACTTAAGTCCCCATTCCTTTCATCTGCTCTTCCTCGGGCACAATTTTCGACGCAAAGGACTCGAACCTCTCTTAAGAGGACTTGCTCTTTTGCTTCATGAAGAGATCCACTTAAGCGTTGTCGGAAGAGATAAACAGGAAGGCTATTTTCGAAACCTCGTTAAAACCCTTCGCTTAGAAAACCGCGTAAGCTTTTTTAAGCAACAAACCGATACGACACCCTTCTATCAGCTTGCAGATGCCCTCGCCATTCCTTCCTGGTACGACCCCTTTGCCAATGTGACCGTGGAGGCTCTCTCCATGGGCGTCTATCTCCTCTCCTCCAAGACAAACGGGGGGCATGAAGTTGTAAAAGAAGGGTGCGGCTCCCTCTTTCCCTCTCTGACTTCCAACGAAGCTGTGGCTCTCGCTCTGAAGCAAGCCCTCTCTCATCCAAAAACCGAAGAGAGAGCGCGCGCCATCCGCAACTCTGTCAAAGAACTCGATTTCTCCATTCAGCTGCCCCGGATTACAAGACTATGTCTCGCATGATCCTCCATAGGCTCTCCTATCTCTTTTTGCGCCTTTTGACTCTTCCCCTGGCGCTCCTTTCCTATCCTCTCATCCATCGCCTCGGCGTTAAAGCCGGCACTTTACTCTTTTATCTCTACCCCAAATGGCGTAAACGCGCTCAAAGCAACCTCGCCTTGGCCCAGGATCTTAAGCTCTCCTTGCAAAAGATCCCAAGACTTGCCAAAGAGTCGATCCAGAACCTTCTGATTACCTGCCTTGAGTATCCCAAACTCTTTTGGGAAAAAGAACTCTCCCGCCTCGTCCATCCCACTAACCCCTGCCATCCAAAGGCCGTCATGGAAGAGGGAAAGGGCGCCATCTTTTTTTGCGGCCATCAGGCTAACTGGGAGCTGCTCTTTCTGGATTCCACCTCGCGCTATCCAGGAGTCGCCATTGGAAGGCCCGTGAAAAACCCCTTTCTCTACCAATGGATCACTGCGATCCGGGAAAAGCAGGGAGGGAAGATGCTTCTCCCCAAAGAGGCCCTCAAAGAAGGGCTGCGTGCGCTGAAAGCAGGAAAGTTCGTGGGGATCGTCGGCGACCAGGGCATGCCAGACAGCAACTTTTCCTCTCCTTTTTTCGGCAGGCGCGCTTGGACCTCGCCGCTCCCCGCCCTGTTGTCCTATCGGACGGGCCGCCCGATTTTTGTCTGCACTCTGAAAAGAGAAAAAGGCAAGTACTCGACACGCTACAGCGATCCCATCTGGCCCAACCAAAGCGACCCCTATGAGAAGGAAGTCACCCGCCTGATGGGTGCGCTCCTCCATCTGTTAGAAGAGAGCATCCGGGAAACTCCCTCCCAATGGCTCTGGATCCATAATCGCTGGAAACAGCAGCTGCCGGGCCGCCTAAAGAGGCAGTTTCGCCACGATTCCTTGGCCCTTATTCTCCCCGAGAAAGAGAACTCTTTTCTGCATGCCCTCTCTCTACTCTCCACCTTTCGCGCGCTCTATCCTTTGGAGTTTTTCACGCTCTTTGTACCCGAGAGATTCAAAGAGCATCCCCTCCCCCTATCAGATGCCGAACTCTTCTTCTACCGCACTCCCGACGAGATCCTTCTCCCCAACTTTCTTCCCAAACTCGTCTTCCATTTCTCGGACAATCCGCGCATCAAGCCCCACTTTCTCTCTTTGAGCGCCATGGGAGTCTACTCCTTTGAAGAGCTGAAAAAGCTCTCTTCCCTCAATCAGAACGCCGCCGACTCACACATCCTGAAACATGTTCTTCTAACTGGAGATTACATAAATACTTTGAACCATTTGCCACAGGAATAATTTCCGGATGCCTTCCCATCGCTTCTACATCGAAGGTCCTCTCGAAGAAGATCATCTGGTTTGCATTCAAGGCTCTGAGTTTCACCATCTCTTTTGTGTCATGCGCCTCAAGACCGAAGACCGGATCGAGCTTGTCAATGGACAAGGCGTCCTGGGAGAAGCGCGCATCAAAGCGCTCGCAAAAGATCACGCCCATGTTGAGATTTTGAGAGTAACGAAAGAGAAAAAGAACCCCTTTCCCCTCATCCTCGCTCTTCCTTTTGCACAAGGGAGCAAGCTCGACTGGATTGTCGAAAAGGGATGCGAACTGGGAGCAACGGAATTTTGGCTCTACCCCGCAGAGCAAAGCGAAAAGCCAAGCCTCTCTTCTCATCAAGAAAGGCGGCTTGGCCAACTCCTCATTTCCGCCATGAAGCAGTGCGGAAGACTCGATCTCCCTGCGTTAAAACTCCTTCCTCCCCTTCCACAGTGGCATCCGTTTGCCGGGTTGACTCTTTTCGGAGAGACTAGGAAAGACGCTCCCTTTCTCTTTTCTGTGCTCAAACCTCGCCCCAAAGGCGCAACTGCTCATCAAATCAACGAGAAAGCCTCAGGGATCCTCTTCATTACAGGCCCCGAAAAGGGCTTTACGGATACTGAGATCGATACGCTGGAAAAGAGGCTTCACGCTAAAGGAGTGCGCCTTCACGACAATATTCTGCGCATGGAGACGGCTCCTCTTGCCGCACTGATCCTATGCCAACTGCATTGCTTTTCATTCTAGTGCTCTGTCAACATTGAAATTACGGATGCGCGGCGCCAAAGCGCCGAATTTCAACGATCGCAAGTGCCATTTGTATTTCTAATACTAAGGCACTTGCGATCGTTGAAATTCGGCAGCTTTCGCGCTAGCGCATCCGCAATTTGAATGTTGACAGAGCACTAGCCATTTTTTACCGCTTTCTTGCTCCCGTTGCAGACAATTCCTTTCTCTGGGTCTAAGGTGACGCTTCTGTCGTCTTTTAGAAATTTTAGAGCAGCCTCGGCTCGATAGATCATGGGGATGTTGTAGCGCTTGGCAAGCTCGAGCGCATACTTTTCTGAATCGGCGTCTTGGGGAATATTTTGCAAAATGATCCCTCCTACCTGTCTTAAGAGAGAAAAGAGCGAAGGGTCGCAGCGGGTGATGACGACAATGCGGCGGATGAGATTTTCCTCCTTCTCCTCTTCTGGAGAGTGGACGATCTTGATCTGCCCATGAATGAGCGAGCCAAATCCGGGTTGGCCGCGCACGGCTACATCGCCGATGTTTTCCACCAGCATCAAATTAGTCGACCCGCTCACCCCAAAGGGGGTTCCCGCAGAGAGGACAATCAGATCTCCCTCTTGCACCTCTTGGATCTTTTTGGCATAGGCGCCAATAATTTCCAGCGCTTCCCGTTCATTTTTTGCAAAGGTCGAAGGAACGGGAATAACGCCCCAATTGAGGGCCAGTTGATGATAGGTTTTGAGTTTTGGCGAAAGGGCTAAAATCGGCATCGAAGGGCGAAACCGCGCGAGGATCCGCGAAGAGAGGCCCGAATTGGTCAAGACAAAGATCGCCTTGGCTCCGGCATTGTAGGCAGTGCTGACGGTAGCTACGGCAACGGAAATGGAGATGTCTCGAAAGGGCTGGCGCGACTGGACATGGAAAAAGTCGCGGTAAGAAAAGTCCCGTTCCGCCTCTTTCACAATGCGCCGCATGATCTTGACGGCTTCAATGGGGTACTTTCCGGCCGCCGTCTCCCCGGAGAGCATGACGGCAGACGTGCTATCGTAAATGGCATTGGCGACATCAGAGGCCTCAGCGCGGGTCGGACGGGGATTGTTGATCATCGATTCCAACATCTGGGTTGCGGTAATGACCGGCTTATTGACAAGGTAGCACTTGCGGATCATCATCTTTTGAAGATGGGGAACCTCCTCGAGGGGAAGCTCTACTCCTAAGTCTCCGCGCGCCACCATGATGCCGTCCGCTGCCTGCACAATGCTGTCAAAATGATCCACTCCTTCGCGGCTTTCGATCTTTGCCATGACGAGGATATCCGATTTTCCCTGTTCGATAAGATAGCGTTTGATCTCCAGAACATGCTCTGCAGAGCGGATGAACGAAGCGGCGATCAAATCGACGTCCATCTCTACTCCAAAGGCAAGGTCGAGTCTGTCTTGCTCGGTCATCGCCGGAAGGTTGACCTTCGTGTCGGGAAGGTTTACCCCTTTGCGGTTCTTGAGAACTCCGTTATTTTGAACCTCGACAACAACTCCTTCTTTTGTCACTTCGACGACAACTGAGATGATGTAGCCGTCATCAAAGAGAACGCGCATTCCGACCTCAAGAGATTCTAAAGCACTCGAGGGCATAATGGAGATGCGCTGAGCATCTCCTTCCCTCTCTTGGCCTACCAGAAGAATTCTCTGCTTTTCCTTTAAGGGGACCTGCCCCTCTTTCAACAGGCCGACGCGAATTTCCGGACCCTTGGTATCGAGCATGATGCAAAGAGGAATCTTTCTCTCTTCGCGGGCCTTTTTGAGAGAGAAGATCACCTCGCGATGCTCGTCATGCGTCCCATGGCTGAAATTGAGACGCGCGCAATTCATCCCGGCATCGATCAGTTCTAAGATCTTTTCATAACTCCTGACGGAGGGCCCGATGGTGCAAACGATTTTTGTCCGCGTTTCCATACCTTTCCTATAGGGAGAAAAGAAATTGTTCGCCAGCTAAAAAGTAAACGTTAACCGCAATCTCTGCCACCAAAGAGGCTTCGTCTCCTCAAAGTGATCGGCGACTTCATGTCCCGTTTCATGGATAGATTTACGTTCGCCCTCCCAGCTGTCGTCTTGAAGGACCGCGCGGATAACGGAAAGATCTTTGGCATTTGCCGCCTGGAAGACGTGATGAATATGCTCCTTTTGAAGCGTCGTCTGTCTGGCATGGGCCAACAAGAAAGCTTTAAAAAAGGCTACCCCTTTTAAGAAGAGGCTCTCAGGAAGCGAAGGGGGATGGAGAAGAAGGTTTGCAACCTCTTCTTTGGTCATCTTCCGGGACGAAAAGACGACCAGCTCCACACCCGAACTGCAGCAGAAGCCGAGCTTGACCTCGCCGGTTCGATGGACGACATCGTCAATCTCAATCATGTAGCGCAAGCTAGGACCGTATTTGATGGCGCCGTACGCCTTTCCTTTTTTCTTAGAGATCCCCGGAGCTCCGACAAGGGTCAACTGAGAAAAGAGATCGGGATGGCGCTGGGAAAGGAGCTGAAGCTGGGCGGCTCCCAAGCTAAAGCCAATGCCCTGGATCCTTTCCAATCGACTTCGACAAAACGTCTTAGGATCACTCCCTCGATACTGCTTTTCAAATTTTTCGCTTTTACGAAGATTTCTTCCTAAGAGATAACGAAAAGAGTCTTGAATCGTCGTCACGCCCAGGATGCCAATCTCTTGATAAAAATTATTCAAAACGGACAACCAGGAATCGGGGGTATTGAAAGTGACGCGCGTTCCAAGCGCCTTAACAAGAGAGGGAAGATCTTCCTGAAGGGCTTTCAAAAAGATCATAGAGGCCCCTCCTCCTTCCAGCTCGCCATGAATGGCATAGTACCCCCTGGGATGGGGAATGATCACTCCAGTTGGTTGAACCCTCCTCAATAAAATGGTTTTCGCAACCCACGCTTCCCACACTCTCTCTTCTACGCTCTTCCCCTCTCTCCTCACTCTTTCGCAGATATAGACGGCGCGGCCCCTCATTTCCTGCTTACTGGCAAAATTAGACCAAAATCCAAAGTTGGGAAGATGGTTAAAAAAAACATCTTCTATTCTGGAAAAAGGAACGAGATAGAAAAAGAGAAGATCGTAATCTTCTTTGGAAAGAGAGGAAAAAACTCTGGAGCGAAAGCGTGCGCCCAGAGCCTCTTTTGCCTCTCTTTCCACTTCCCCAAGCTCTCTTTTGTCATGTTGAATCTTATCAAAGAGATCCTCTAGATCGCAGAGGTGAACCTCTGCAAGCCCCACAAAGAGCGTCCGGATCTCCCTTCGGGTAAGCCCGCTCTCTCTTTTTACCTGCAGGCTGAGTCCGTGCCTCTCTGAGAGTTTTTTCATTCTCTTTTCACCAAAGACTTTGTGAAAATAGGCAATGGTCTCTCTATTTTCCTGCAAATACCCCTCATCCGCCCAGCTGGAAAAGCAAGAAAAGAGCCACTGAGGCAGCAGCTCCCACAAAGTGGTGCGGGTGGTGCAAGAAAAGCTCCCTGAGGCATGCCGAATCACGACGCGCTGAAAATCATATGCCCTCTCCAAAGCAGAACAGACCCGCGCAAGTTGAGAAGAAATCTCCATCACAGTACCCTTATTGCTTGCAGAAGAGAAAATCACCCAAACAACATAAGGTAAAATTTTATTTGGAACAAGAACTCAACGACAAGATCACATTAAAAGGGGTCAAGGTACACAATCTGAAAAGAGTCTCTCTTTCCTTGCCGCGCAATGAACTCATCGTCTTTACCGGAGTCTCCGGTTCGGGGAAGAGCTCCTTGGCCTTCGATACGATCTATGTCGAAGGGCAACG
>Ga0154336_131_pt1 | contig 11551 bp, 9 predicted proteins | sample RifGroA2_FD_115864 | JGI IMG/M metagenome (GOLD analysis project Ga0154336, IMG submission 115864) | Chlamydiae bacterium GWA2_50_15
GAGAAATGCGGCTAGCTCCAGTCCAATACGGAAGAGGAGCGGTACTCGGTGACGCGGGTCTCAAAGAAATTCTTTTCTTTTCCTAAATCGATGGTTTCGCTCATCCAGGGAAAGGGGTTCTTGGAGCCCCACTGCGGGAGAAGGCCGATGCGTTCTAAGCGGCGGTCGGCAATGTACTGGACGTAATCGCGGAACAGAGGGGAAGAGAGTCCCAGGACGCCTTTGGGCAGGCAATCTTTGGCATAGAGAAATTCCAGCTCCACCGCGTGGCGGATCAAGTCGACGGCATGGCTTTGGAAGGAGGGAGTCCAGAGGTCGGGATTTTCCTCTTTGATGCCGTTGATTAAATCGATGCCGAAGTTTAGGTGGATGGTCTCGTCGCGCAAGATGTATTGGAACTGCTCTCCGATTCCGGTCATCTTGTTTTGTCTGTGGAAGGAGAGAATCATGGCAAAGCCGCTGTAAAAGAAGATGCCTTCCATGATGATGTAGAAGCCGATCAAGTTTTCTAAAAACTTCTGCGCCCCCGTGAAGGTATCTGTAGAAAAATCGGGCTTTAAGAGCTCTTCTGTAAGCTGCATCTCAAAGGCGTCCTTGTTGTGAATGGTGTTGATTTCGTTGTACATGTTAAAGATCTCCCCGGAATCTAAGGCGAGCGATTCGACGACGTAATGGAAGGTGTGGGTATGGATGGCTTCTTCAAAAGCCTGCCTTAAAAGGTATTGTCGCGCTTCGGGATTGGTGACGCATTTAAAGAGGGCAAGAACGATATTGTTGGCAACCAAACTCTCTGCAGTGCTAAAAAACCCCAGGTTGCGTAAGATGACGGCTCTCTCGTCAGAGCTTAAACTTTGGGATCGCCACAGTTCGATGTCTTTTGCCATGGAAACTTCGCTTGGCATCCAGTGGTTGGCGCAGCCGTTGAGATAGTGTTCCCATGCCCAGGTATACTTTAGGGGCATGAGTTGGTTGACGTCGACGGACTTGCAATTAATGAGCCGCTTGTCCTGAGCGAGAAGCCGGACGGACCTTTGAAACGAACACTCTCTTCTCTCGTTATTGGCAGCTTTCACACTCTTCTCCTAGGTTGCAGGCGTTTTTTTTCTCTTCTTTTCGATGGATCGTGATGTTGGCGGAGGCGGATTTGCTCTTCATCCACCGAGGTTGCAATCCCCTTTTGTTGATATCGGTTGTTGACTTTTCAATCTGCGTCGCGGCAAGCGTGCGGCAGTAGTAGGTGGTCTTCAAGCCCTTTTTCCAGGCGGTTACATACATGTCGCTTAGTTTTTTTCCGCTGGGCTCGGAGAGGTAGAGGTTTAAGGATTGTCCCATGTCGATCCATTTTTGGCGGCGGCTGGCGCACTCGATGATCCATTCGGGATCGATCTCAAAGGCGGTCAAAAAGAGTCTTTTGACCTCATCGGGGATGCGCTGGATTTCAGCAAGGGAGCCGTCGAAGTATTTGAGATCGTCGATCATCTCTTTATCCCAAAGCTTGAGGTTTTTGAGGCAGTTGACGAGATGGGGATTGCAGATGGTGAAATCCCCCGAGAGATTGGATTTGACATACAGGTGTTTGTAGGCGGGTTCAATGGAAGGGGTGACGCCCGCGATGTTTGCAATGGTTGCAGTCGGTGCGATGGCCAAGGTATTGCAGTTGCGCATTCCCCATCTTTGAATCGATTCTTTAACCGGAGTCCAGTCAAGATGCGCGCTTTTGTCAACATCGAGATATCCTTTGCGCTCTTGGGCAAGCAGCTCCAGCGTGTCTAAGGGGAGATAGCCGCGATCCCATTTGGAGCCTTTATAACTGGGGTAGGGGCCTCTCTCTTTTGCAAGTTCCGAAGATGTCAGCAAAGTCAAATAGGAGATGAGCTCCATGCTGCGGTCTGCAAATTCTACGGCCTCATGGCTGGCGTAACTGATATGCTGCAGGTAGAGCGCGTCTTGAAACCCCATGATCCCAAGACCGATCGGACGGTGGCGTTCGTTAGAATGTTTTGCCTCAGGGATGGGGTAGAAATTGATCTCCATGACGTTATCGAGCATGCGCACTGCCGTGCGAATGGTTCTTTCGAGTCTCTCTTTGTCGATGCCCTCCGGCGTGACGTGCGCTGCGAGATTCAAAGAGCCCAGGTTGCAGACGGCGGTCTCCTCAAAGGAAGTGTTTAACAGGATTTCGGTGCATAAATTTGAGTTGTGGATGACTCCGGCGTGGTCTTGTGGAGAGCGGATATTGGAGGGGTCTTTGAAGGTCAGCCAGGGATGCCCCGTTTCAAAGAGCATGCTAAGCATTTTGCGCCAAAGATCGAGAGCTTTTACCTGCTTATGCAGTTTGATCTCTCCCTCTATTGCCCTCCGTTCGTATTCGAGATAGCGCTTTTCAAAAGCCTCTCCATAAAGATCGTGCAGATCAGGGGCGTCGCTTGGGCTAAAGAGAGTCCACTCCTTCTCTTCGATGACTCGTTTCATAAAGAGATCGGGAATCCAGCCAGCAGTATGCATGTCGTGCGTGCGGCGACGGTCGTCTCCGGTATTTTTTCTTAGCTCTAAAAACTCCTCAAAATCCAGGTGCCAGATCTCCAGGTAGGCGCAAATTGCCCCTTTGCGCTTCCCTCCCTGGTTGACGGCAAGAGCCGTGTCATTGGCCACTTTTAAAAAGGGAACGACTCCCTGGCTTTTGCCATTGGTTCCCTTTATGTTGGCGCCTGTTGCCCGGATTGAGGTCCAGTCATTGCCAATCCCTCCTGCCCACTTGGAGAGCTTGGCGTCATCTGAGATCACCTTGAAGATGTTTTCTAAGTCGTCCTGGACGGTAGAGAGGAAGCAAGAGCTCAGTTGGGAATGGAGCGTTCCCGAGTTAAAGAGGGTAGGGGTAGCCGAGATAAAATAGAATTGCGAGAGAAGATCGTAAAATTCGATTGCCCGCTCTGTCTTATTCTCTTTTTCTTTGAGGGAGAGGCCCATGGCAACGCGCATCCAGAAGATCTGCGGAGTTTCCAAGCGGCGCCCCTCTTCATGAATGAAGTAACGATCATATAAGGTTTGAAGTCCCAGATAGTGGAAAAGATCGTCGCGCTCCAAAACCATCTTTTGGGCGAGCTTGTCTAAATCAAAATCGAAGAGTGATCGAGAGAGCCGTTCGATATGGATGGCGCGCTTGAGATACTTTTTAAAGTGCTCTCGGTGAACCTCTTTAAGGTTGGGGTCGGCAGCCGTAATAGAGAGAGTTTCGCGGTAGAGGGAGTCAAGAAGAAGTCTTGCAGCGACTTTAGAATAGGCAGGGTCGCACTCAATTTTCGAGCGGGCGGCAAAAAGGAGGGCAGAGTCGACTTCATGTTCCTTAATTCCCCCGTAGAAGTGGGAAAGGGAGAGCTCCAGGAGCTCGTCAGGAGAGATTCCTTCCAGATCTCGGCAGGCAAAGGTAAATTTTTGCAACAGATGGCGCTCGGTCAAGGTGCGTCTGGTTTTGTCTTCCAGTTCGACGGTAAACCCCCTTGCTTTATCCTCCTCTTTACAGCTCTCTTTTTTCTCATCTGGAAATTTTATCGTTTGCTTGGAGGCCTTATGCAGGATGTAGTCCTTTGCCTCTTTGAAATATCCCTCCTCCATTAAGAGGCGTTCTATCTCTTCTTCCAGATAGGAGGTATTGAGAAAGTTGCCTTTTTTAACGTGGCTGTACGCGCGTTCCACGACTTGTTTAGTCAGGTGGTTGATCTTGGGGAGCATCTCTAAGGGAGAAGAGCTTTTAGGCTGGCGGCTGCGGCAAAAGGCGGCTTCGAGAGCGGAGGCGACTTTCATGGGATTAAAGCGCACCACCATGCCGTCATGACGCAGCAGCTTTAGGTTTTGCGGGGAATCTTCTCTAAGCGTCTTATGCTTGTCTCTGTAGATGATGTAATCGCGCGCAACATCGTAATATCCGTTATGCATGAGTGTGATTTCAACAATGTCTTGGATTCCTTCGACGGTCAACGAAGCGCCCTTCGAGGCCAAAGAGAGCGCCTGGGCCGCGACAAAATGGGTGATCTCTTCGACCACGGCCAGAAGGTCGGATGGAAAGGTTGCTTCCTTTAAGACTTTTTTAGTATCGCGAAAAGCAGCTTCAATAGCGCGGTAGATTCTCTCTTTTCGGAAAGGAACAAGGGCGCCTGTCCTCTTGACGACAGTCAAGGAGCCTGTTGCATCAAAGAGTTTTCTAGTCCCTTTGTTTTCTTGAGCAGAGCTCTCTTTGCCTTCTCTTTGCTCTTTAAAGAGTTGACTTGTCATCGTGTGCCTCTCTGGGGGTTAAGGATGAATAGATCACAACATCTTGTAGGTTTGCTGTCTTATTCACACCATATATAGTAGCTTCTCTCTTTACGTCCAGCAAAATTTTGAAGTTTTTTTAAACCTTTTGAAAATGAAGCAGTTAGCACAATCCTTGAATGGACGCAAGGGGTAGAGTATCATTGAGTGCATGAAACGAATCCAATTTTTTCCTCACGTGATCACTGCCTTTGGTCTCTCCTGCGGCCTCTTCGTCATTTTTAAGGTAAACATGATCGAACCCGGAGCCGGCACCTATCAAGTGCTCTTTGTCTCCACGCTTCTTCTTTTGGTTGCGGGATTTGCCGATCTTCTTGACGGTGTGGTGGCGCGTGCGATGCATTCTGAGAGCTCCTTTGGCCTGATCTTTGACTCCCTTGCCGATGCGGTCTCCTTTGGGGTGGCCCCTTCTGTCGTGACGCTAAAAAGTTTATCTCTTGAGCAGGGAACCCCTCTCTCCTTTTTTGCAGTCTTTGGAGCGATGCTCTTTTCGATAGGAGGAGTGCTGCGCCTGGTGCGCTACAGCGTCCAAGCTAAAGAGGGAGGAGGAAAACAGGGAGTTCTTGTGGACCAAAGCAAGCACTTTACGGGTCTTCCGATCCCGGCTGCAGCACTCGCTCTCATCTCTGTCAATCTTTTTTTTGCCTCTCCTCAGGGAGAGAGGTGGATTTCTCCCAGCCTGGAACTTCGGGCCATCATCTTTAGCTCTCTTATGATCATTTTAGGCTACTTCATGGTCAGCCGCTGGAAATTCCCCAGCGCAAAGGCGCTCCACTTTCGGCTTGCCTCCACCGAACTTGTTCTCTCTGCCGTTGTCATTGCTATTGTGATTCTTTACGGCTCTCTCTATTTCTTTTCCTTAATCTTGGGAAGTGTGATGTGGAGCTATATTATTCTCGGATGGATTCTTTCGATCATCCGGCTCATTGCCGGAAAAAAATCCAAAACTCTTGAGGATTTCGAGCCTGACCAGGAGGATTAAAGAGTGAAAATTGTCTTAGGATTTGCTTTTTTGGTCGTTTTTTCTCTGATCTGGCAGCTGAAAAAGCTCCAGATCAACCTCGCAGTGGCAGAAGAGAGAATGCGCCATCTAGCGGAGCTTGAAAAGGCGCTCGAGAAGAGAGAAGAAGAGCTCAAGCGCTTAAGAAAGGAAGCTGCAGCCTCTGAAGAAAAACTCGCCCTTCTCGAAACGGCCCATGAGCAGCTTGCTCTTCGTTTTCAATCCCTTTCAGCGGAAGCTCTTCAAAAAAACAGCGAATCCTTCATCCAGTTGGCCAAGGCAACCTTTGAAAAGTTTCACGAAGGGGCGAAAGGGGAGCTGGAAAAGCGACAGAACAGTTTTGGACAGCTTGTCACTCCCGTCAAGGAGAGCCTCTTTAAGCTTGATGAAGGTCTGCGTAAATTGGAAGTTGAGCGCAAAGGGGAACAAGAGGTCTTAAAAAGCCATCTTCAGGCCATGGTTCAAACGGAAAAAGATCTCAAGAAAGAGACCACCACGCTCATCCAGTCGCTCCGCACTCCCTTAAGCAGAGGAAGATGGGGCGAGATTCAGCTTAGGCGCGTGGTCGAACTTGCCGGGATGGTGAACCAATGTGATTTTTTTGAGCAGGAGGTCTTGGAAGAGGGCAAATTGCGCCCTGATCTGATTGTCCGGCTTCCCGGAGGCAGACAGGTGGTCATTGATGCAAAAGTGCCTCTTGAGGCCTATTTGGATGCCATCGAAACGAAAGACGAGGCGGTTCGAGAGGATCGCTTTAAAGAGCATGCGCGTGCCGTGCGCGGCCATGTCGTAGCATTGAGTCGAAAAGCATACTGGGAGAGCATCCATCCCACACCGGAATTTGTTGTCCTTTTTTTAGCCTCGGAGTCCTTCTTTAGCGCAGCGCTCCAGTTCGATCCCTCCCTCATCGAAGTAGGGGCTGAGAAGGGAGTAGTGATCTCCACTCCCACCACTCTCATTGCTCTTTTACGTTCCATTGCCTATGGGTGGAAACAGGAAAATTTGTCGCGTCATGCAGAGAAGGTCAGCCGTTTAGGACATGACCTTTATAAGCGCATCATCGATATGAGCTCTCACTTTTCCAGGATGGGACGCGGCCTAGCCAGTGCCGTCGACAGCTACAACCGGGGAATCGGATCCTTGGAGACGCGCGTCTTGCCCACTGCCCGTAAATTTCAAGAGCTGGGAGCTGCTTCCTCCCATCTCGAGCTGGAACCGCTGGAAGTGATTGAGAAGATTCCCCGCCTTTTGCAGTCCGAGGAGTTTTCTTCTGGCAATTCGCGAAAAGAGGAAAAAGAAAAGGCGAAGATCCTTTAGAAAAGGATCTTCGCCTCATATCGATGCCTAAGTTTACTGGATATCGTGAATGAAATAGGCTGGAAAGGCGAAGTTGTTATTGGGCCTCAATGAGGCGACAAACGAGATTTTCTTTCCAATATACTGATCGAGATTGATGTGGGTGCTGTAAATGTAGGCGACGGGAAGGTCGCGTTCATCGCGTATGACATGACTTCCCGGCTTGTTTTTCACCGCTGCCATATAGGACTCTACGATGCCCGTGAGAACAATAGAGTTTAGTTTTTGTTCATCATAGTATTCATGCATCGTTCGGTCTTCGTTAAGACGCGCCCAAGTGAGGTAGAGAGACTCTTCAATGGGATCCCAGAGCTTCATCTTATCTGTTGTTCCCTCTCCCTTTTTACCGGCATCCATGGCATCTTCTGCGGCAAAACTCTCTTCGGAGACGGCAGCCCGATTTTCCAGGTGTTCGATTTTTTTGAGCAAATAAGCTTCCTTTATGGAGGAGAGTTCATTTTTTGCAAGTTCCACATAGTCAGGAAAATCCTTATAATCCTGAATGATCAGATTGCAGCTGCGATCGATCCTTTCCAGATCAATTTCCGGGAAAGACTTATGCAGTTCGGCTTTTGCAAGAAGAGACGTTGTTTCCAAGAGATCTTTTACCTTGCTTTTTCTTAACTCAAATTCTCGCTTCACTTCGGGCCCGCCCACATTCTCTACAAATTCCTTAGCAATATAAAAGCGGACAGAACTTGGAGGAGTGATCTCCAGCCATTTGTTGTTATCGGGATGAACAGTGCCTTCGACTCTATCTCCCGTATTCAAATGGGCGATGATGGCAGAATCCAGATTGGGTTCCAAGCGCACATTGACGCGATTTACCTCGACCGTGTTATCGAGAACAAAGCTGCGGAAGATATAGGCTTTGGTGTCAAGTAGAGGTTCTACGGCCCAAAAATCTCCTTTTTCACCGACAATGGAGATGAATTCTCCTTTGCCCACTTCTCTTAAGACGGGTCCGTCGAGTTCTGGATGGAGGCGCAACCTGACTTTACGGCCGCGAACTTTTCCGGTAAATGGAGAAAAAGGCGTCCGTTTTTCCACCACTTGAGCGACGGTCGGCTCTGTTATGAGTGGAAGGGCAGGGGTGGATGCTTCCAGCATCGAATCAGGTTGAGGCTCTTCTATTTCTGTTGTTGAAATGATTTGTGGAAGGGAGCTGTCAGGATCCTCAGCAAAACAAAAACTGAGTGAAACGAGACAGATCGTAATGAGAGAGGCTTGAAAAGGCTTGAACATAGGCAATCTCCTCCGGAGGATTAAATCTATACATCTAGTGAATTGCCATTTTAGTTTTTTTAAAATTTTACACAAAGGAAATTTGCAAGACTTATGTTCTCAGCACGGCGCGGAGATGTTCGCAATTTTTTTCACCGCAGGTGCAGCCTAAGGGTTTTCCTAAAAAAACGTTGTAGTGTTCTTTTTTATTCAGAGGGTTGGTGACAAGATAGAGATGATCATTGGTTTGTTCAATTTCCCAATCCTGAAACCGAAGATCTTCTTCCGAGATCTCTTCTTCGCCTTCGAGGGGCGCGCTTTCCTCGCTTGTCGGAAGAATGGCCTTAGCAATTTGACAGTGCGGACAGTTGCAGTGGGGCTCAGGATCAGGAAAGAGTGAGGGATCCATGCCGATTGCATGAATCGTTGATCTAATCTTATTGAGAAGATCTTTGGACAAAGGAGGTGAGTGTCTTTGGTCGAAATTGTGTTGCATCATGGAGCCGAAGTTCAAAAGTTGATCTCCCATCCCAAGCGGGATCTTAAAGCCAAGCAGGCCCTCTTTTGAAGAAGAGGGCCTCTCTTCGGCAGAAAGGGCCTTGGCATGAGTTTGAAAGATTTTCTCCAGCGTCTCTTTTGGAAGACGGGGGATCTCAACTAAGGTCCCTGAGGTCAAAACGATCTTTAAAACTCCCTTTGTTTCATCAAAAGAGAGAGCGGAGATATTGTTCCAGGAGCTGGAAATGTAAGGGGGGATATGTAAAAATTTTATGTTGATGTCCATGGTTTTCCTTCACTCTTTAACTGAATGTGTGCCTAGTGCTCTGTCAACATTGAAATTCGGCGCTTTGGCGCCGCGCATCCGTAATTTCAATGTTGACAGAGCACTAGATCGGCTTTGCAACCCGCATTATACGGAAATGGGAATTCCTGCGCTAGATTTTTTAGCACTCGCTTGACTTAACTGCTTAATTTTAACATAAAATGCTGATTACAAGGATATTACAGACAGTACCTTGGTTTTTTTTAGTGACGTTTTGATGGGAAAGATGGTATCAGGTGATAAAGAGGGTTAATGAGTGTGTCTTGTCTTCTTGAGCTAATGTCATGTAGAGGAGAACTTGAGTGAACCGTAAAACGTTTGTCATCGATACAAATATCTTGTTGCACGATCCCGACGCTATTGGGAGATTTGAGGGAAATGATGTCATTATCCCCCTTTCCGTCATTGAAGAGCTCGACAGCTTAAAACGGCTTTCGGATGAGCTGGGAAAAAATTCGCGTCATGTGATGCGCTACATTGACCGGCTAAAGCAAAAGGGTTCCTTGCATGAAGGTGTCTCTATTGAAAAAGAGATTACTGTGAGGGTCTTTCTTGATGGAAAGGGATATGACGCCAAAGGTTTTCCCTTTCCTTTGGAGAAAAACAACAAAATTCTCCTTGCAGCTTTTCAGCTCAAACCTTTTCACCGCCGCATCGTGATTGTCTCCAAAGATTTTGTCGTCCGTCTGAAAGCCGAGGCCATTGGGATTGAGGCGGAAGATTATCGAGGCCTTAAGATGTCTTATGAAAATCTCTACAAGGGATTTCGCAAGCTCGAGGTCCCCAAACAGATGATCGACATCTTTTTCAAAGATGGGGAGATCTCTTTTGATGCCCAAGACTTTTATCCAAATGAATACTGCTTACTGACCTGTCCGGAACAATCCTCGGCCATCTGCAAGTACAACCGTAAAAGCAAAAAGCTGGAGCCCTTGATGAAGGTGACGCGCGACGTCTGGGGAGTCAATCCTTTGAATCTCGAACAAAAATGCGCCCTTGATCTTTTGCTTCGAGACGACATTAAGCTGGTGACGCTCATCGGCCCGGCAGGGACGGGAAAGACGCTGCTTACCCTGGCGGCAGGACTTAAGAAGGTTTTCGACGACAGCATTTACAATCGGATTTTAGTCTCTCGTCCCATTATTCCTCTGGGAAAAGACATTGGCTATCTGCCGGGAACAAAAGAGGAAAAGCTCTATCATTGGATGCAGCCCATCTATGACAATCTCGAATTCCTCTGCGGCTCATCAGCTGGGCAGAACGGGTCGGAGACGCAGCGCTTTATCATGGAGAGCAAAAAGTTGGAGATGGAGGCGGTGACCTACATTCGAGGCCGCTCGTTGCCAAAGATCTATATGATCATCGATGAAGCGCAAAATTTGACTCCCCATGAGGTAAAGACCATCGTCTCCCGGGCTGGGCAGGGGACTAAGGTGGTTCTCACGGGAGATCCGACGCAAATCGACAATCCCTATCTGGACAAAGACTCCAATGCGCTGACCTTTCTTGTGGGCAAGTTCAAAGAATCACCCCTCTTTGGAACGATCTTTTTGGAGCGCACGGAACGCTCAGAGCTCGCCGCTGCGGCAGCGGAGATGCTTTAGCTCTTAGCGGATGAAAAAGAAATGCAAGGCGGCCACAGGAGCTCTCTTACCCAGGAGAGCGGGTAGGCTGAAGTAGCTCTGAAGGGCCTCATTGACGGAATGAAGGAAGGGAAAGAAATCCTCCACTCCTTCTTTTTCCAGCATCTCTTGAGGAGAGTCGTAATGGGCAATAGTTGTGATGACGCAGATCGCTCGCTTCTCTTCGCATCGGAAAATCAAACGGTCGCCGCTGTGATACCGCTCTTTTTCCTTTAGGGAAATCAGCCGTGCCTCTTTAGTCTTTCTGCCCGAAAGAATGGACTGAAAAAGCCGCTTGGGAAGGGTGAGGGTGTGTTCTTCAAGAGCGTCTTGTTCGCTCTTCTTTTCTGGGGAGAAGCTGACCATCTCCTCTCTTTTTCTCTTTTCAAGGCTCTTAAAGAGCGCATGCCTCCTGCCAAAGGTCTGGTCTTGGATCTCTCTTTTTTCAAATCCGAGAAAGTTCAGCGTTGCCGCTTCCTCCCTCTGTCGGTCCGACAAGGAAAGCGAGATCTCATTCTTTCCCAGCGAGAGGGCTATTTTTTTCATTTTTTCGAAGAGAGCCTTTTCAACTTCTTGCTCAGGGCGGCCCTCCGTCCACAAGAAGGAGGTGATGATAAGGGAGCGCGGCTTGTCTTCATATTCAGCAGTCTTAAGGTAGGAAAAGAGTCCTCTTGCCACTTGATCGACAACGATGATTTCACATGCGCGCTCCTTTCCGAGCCCTATCAGGAAGAGCTCTTTTGTCATGGGGCCGTAGAGGGGTTCCAAATACCGGCGCACGTTCTTTTCCACCCAAGAAAAATTGCCTGAAGAGAGATTGGTTTTTTCAAAAGCCGTCAAAGGGGATATAGCTGCCATATTGCCTCCAGCAACAGTTGCAAAGAACTCGAGCTTTGCTCGACTTTGTACGATTTTCCATTGGTTTTTGAATCAAAAACAAGTATGTCTCTTATAAAATGGCCCCCTTTGTCAATTTTATCAATATAGCCGTCAAACCTCTCAGAATTGTCCTGACAACGATAACCCTCTATCTTTCCAGGGCTCTGTTTTTCTTTTTAAAAAAAGAAAAGTCTTTGACAATCGAGGAGCTTGAACATGTTATCAAGGAGTCCAAAGATAAAAAGATTTTGACGCCGGAAGAGACCGATTTGATCCGCGGCTACCTTGCTTTGCTCTCCTCTAAAAGGATAGGAAATTCAATGGCACTTTTGAAGATGA
>Ga0154336_132_pt3 | contig 10342 bp, 7 predicted proteins | sample RifGroA2_FD_115864 | JGI IMG/M metagenome (GOLD analysis project Ga0154336, IMG submission 115864) | Chlamydiae bacterium GWA2_50_15
CTGTCCGGCGATCTTTTGCAAAGTGCATGCGCCGCTCTCGGATAGGAGTGAGAAAGGCGTCCAAAACTTCGAGCAAGCGTTTTTTGACCGCCACATCGCCAAGCCCCCCTCTTTGGTAGTGAGCCTTCAGCTCGCTTAAGCTCTCTTTGTCGGGATCGAAGAGATCGAGATAGGTAAAGACGGGATTCCCTTCCACCTTCCCCGGATCTTCAATGCGCAAGTGGGCAGGATCCGTGTACATGGAGCGCACCTTTTTTGCGACCACATCGCTGGGATCGGACAAAAAGATGGCATTGCCAAGCGACTTGCTCATCTTCGCCTGGCCATCGATTCCGGGCAGACGGGAGACTTTGGGAAGAAGAGCCTCAGTTTTGATCAAAACCTCTTTGTTGTAGGTGTGATTGAAATGGCGCACGATCTCGTTAGTCTGCTCGATCATCGGGATTTGATCCGCTCCGACAGGAACAAGGTCAGCCTTAAACGCCGTAATATCGGCCGCCTGGCTGACGGGATAGACCATGAAGCCTGCCGGAATCGCCTCTCCGAATTTTCTCAGCTTAATCTCTTCTTTGACGGTAGGATTATGTTTTAAGCGGTTCCAGGTGACAAGGTTGAGATAATATGCCGTCAGCTCAAAGAGAGGAGGGATCATCGACTGGATGAGAATGGTGGTCTTGTTTGGATCTATTCCCACAGCTAAATAGTCCAAGGCGACCTCAAAGAGGTTCTCTCTCACCTTTTCCGGATGCGCTGCATTGTCTGTCAACGCCTGAGCGTCGGCAATCATGACAAACTGCGTATGCTCTTGTTGATAAAGAATGCGATTTTGAAGAGAGCCGGCATAGTGGCCAAGGTGGAGAGGGCCGGTAGGCCGATCTCCGGTTAAAATAATTCTTTTCTTCGGACTCTTCTGCTCTTGAAAAGAAGACGTCATGGAGATTCCACCCAAGCAATTTGAAAAATCGGTATTTGGATGGGCCAAAAACCGATTTTTCAGGTAACTTATATATGTCTTGAAATTATGGCTAAAAAGAGAAACGAGATCAAGGAGAATTCAAACTTCGAACTGAAAGGGTATGAGGTCCTTCGTCTCCTGGCTCAAGGCGGCATGGGAGAGGTCTACCTGGTAAAAGATCTCTCTTGCGGAAGAGTGGTCGCTCTCAAGAAAATGCGCGACGACTACCTGAAGAATGAGACTCTGCGCAGACGTTTTTTAAAAGAAGCCCATCTCACTGCCCAGCTCTCACATCCCTCTATTATCCCCGTCTATTCCCTCCATACTGAAGGCGCAATGCTCTATTACACCATGCCCTATGTGGAAGGGGAGACGCTGTCGGCTATTCTAAAAGCTACAAAAAGAGAAGAGGAGGAAGGGAAAAGAGCGCATCCTGTCGGCAGTTCTATCCCGGCTCTTATGCGCATCTTTTTGCAAGTCTGCGAGGCCATCGGCTATGCCCATTCCCGGAAGATCCTCCATCGAGACATCAAACCGGAAAACATCATCATTGGAAAATTTGGAGAAGTTCTCCTTTTGGATTGGGGATTAATCGACACTTTCCCCGATGCCGGAGATGAAAAGGAGGTAAATCTTCCCGTCGGCTCTCTCTCTTTAACAAAACCGGGAAAGATCGCAGGAACCCTTGCTTATCTGGCACCGGAGCGCGCCCTGGGAAAACCCGCTTCTTTTCTAACGGACATCTACTCGCTCGGCGTCCTCCTCTACCAGCTTCTCACTCTCAAGCTTCCCTTCCACCGCCCTTCCTTAAGCCGTTTTCGCAAAGAGATGCAGCAAGAGGTTCTCATAGATCCCAGCGAAGCCGCTCCCTACAGAGACATTCCCCGCCACTTGGCAATGATCGCGATTCGATGCCTCTGTTTTTCGCCGCATCAACGCTTTCAAAGTGTGGAAGCCCTATTAGAGCCTCTTAAACACTATGTTGAGGGAAGATTTGAATGGATTGAACACGGCCTGCTCCATCACGATCAAAAAGAGGATTGGGAATTCCAAGAAAACATTCTCCTCGCTAAAAACATTGCCATCACCAATGAGATCGATGAGATGGAATGGGTCTATCTCATGGTTTCAAGAGAGGCTTTTTCCGGCAATACGCAATTAAAAACCTTTCTCCGATTGAAAGAGGGCGGCAAGGGGATAGGACTTTTGCTCTGCATTCCTGAAGCCAAGGAGAGAAAGAGTTTAGAAGAGGGGTATTCTCTTTGGCTGAGCGGCGAGAAAAAGAGCGCAAGCAAACTCTTTCGAAACAACGTCGAAGTGCTTGATGCCGTCGATGTCTCTCTTAAGCAAAACAAACGACACCAGATCACTCTTGAGAAGATCGAAAACAACCTCTATTTCTACTTAGATGGAGAGTTGAAGTTCCGCTACTTAAGCCACCTTCCCTTAAGAGGCACCCACATCGGCCTGCTCTTTCGAGACACCCGCTTTGAAATGGAACCTTTAAGCATCTCTTTAGCCTCGCACAACGCCACCATTAATTGCCTCTCTGTCCCGGACGCCTTTTTTGCCGCAAGGCAGTATACTCAGGCTCTTTTAGATTACCGAAAAATCGGCACCTCTTTTTCGGGGAGAACGGAGGGAAGAGAGGCCCTCTTTCGAGCCGGAGTCACGCTTCTTGAAAAGGGGAAGACAAAAAAACTAAAACGAGAGAGAGAGAGGCTCTTCTCATCTGCGCTTGAAGAGTTCGGGAAATTGCACGCTACCCCTGCCGCCCCCCTGGAGTACCTGGGGAAAGCTCTCGTCTATCACACGATGAAGGAAGTCGACGAGGAGGTCAAATGTCTCGAGCTTGCCCTGCGCAAATACCCTAAGCATCCTCTGCTTCCCCCCTTAGAAGAAGAGGTCCTCTTCCGCCTTCACGAAACAGCCGACCACGACCGCAAGGGAGCATATCACTTTGCTTTGCTGGCGCTCCGCTTCCTTCCGCACATCTTTCGCATCCCCGATCATCAAAAAGTCATCGACCACCTCACGGCCAACTGGGATCCCCTCCCCTTTTTAGACAATCGCCCCGAAACTATCCCCGTCGCCTTGGCCTTCTGGCTCGCCAAGCCGCTCACCCTGTTGGAACTGGGAGAACAGCATCCCGGCCTCTTCAAAGAGACGCTCTTTGCCCTTCTGGAATTGGGCTGCAGCGACATCTTGGCAAGTCAGGGCGATGATGAGATTCAACTTGCCCTCTCCTTTCAAGAGGAGAAAATAGAGGAAGCGCTTGAAAAAGCGCTTATAAATTCATCGCATAGGCTTCTCTGCTATCTCTTTCGAAGAGGGGTGGATGCAGGAAGGACAGCTGAGATCCTTCCCTTCTTTTCTCGCCTTAAGAACCACTCTTCTCCCTTAAAACTCCTGCAGATTGAAGCTCTGCTCTTTGAAAACAAGAGGGAAGAGGCAAAAGAGATTCTCAGTAGAGAACGCTTAGATGAAAGGTCTCCTTTCTTCCCCTCTTTTGGCGCTTTTTTGGCTGCCACCGAAGGACCAAGAGCCGCTCTTGCCTATCTACGCTCCTTGGACACCACTCTCACTTCCCTCTCTCTCACAACCCTCCTCTCTTATTATCTCAAGAAAAGAGTGCGTTTTCCCTCTCTTTTCCCATTTGAAAAGATGCAGCTTCTTCGTCAGCTCACCCTCTTTTCTCATTGTGCAGGAGAGAAAAATAGTGTTAAACTCTACAGAGGAAAACTAAAAAAAGAAATAGGCGATGTCCAATCACAAGCGGCCCTTTCCGGAAGCTGAAAAACCCAAGTTGAAACAGAGCCAGTCCCTCCCCATGGGCTATTGCACGGTATACTTAGATCAAATGGAGCTTCCCCAAGGAGACCTCCATCCCTATACGCGGATTGAGTTTGGATGCGATGCTACCGCTGTGGTTGCTATCACTTGTCAAAACAGATGGATCATCAACTGGGAATACCGCTATCCGACCAAAGAGTGGCTCCTCAGCATCGCCGGAGGTAAGATTGATGAAGGAGAAGACGCCGTCAAAGCCGCTCAACGCGAGCTTCTTGAAGAGACGGGCTATCTGGCGCATGAGTTCGTTTTTTTGGGATCTCTCTACCTCTGCCCCTCCTTTAGCAGTCAAAAGATCCATTTTGTCCTGGCAAAAGAGGCGATCTTCCATCAACCCCCTTCTCTCGAGCCCTTGGAACGGATCCAAACCCTCTTGATGACCGAAGAAGAGCTCCAGGATGAGATCCGAAAAGGGGCGCCCGTGGACGGCATCCTCTGCACCGCCCTTTATCTCAAACATCTTCTTAAGGAATAGGATGACGGAATTGGCCAAATCTTATGACCCCGGGTCCGTTGAGACTAAGTGGTACGCTTTTTGGGAAAAAGAGGGCTTTTTTCAAGCAGACGCCCTTTCCTCCAAACCTCCCTTTACCATTGCTATTCCCCCTCCCAATGTCACAGGAGCGCTCCACATGGGGCATGCTCTTGTCAACACTCTTCAAGATATCCTCATCCGCTGGAAAAGGATGAGCGGCTATGAAGCTCTCTGGGTTCCCGGAACTGACCATGCGGGCATCGCCACGCAGACCGTCGTCGAAAGAGATCTCATGAAAACGACAGGGAAACGGCGCTGTGATTTCTCAAGAGAGGAATTTCTTGCTTTCATCTGGAAGTGGAAGGAAGAGAGCGAACGCAGCATTCTCTCGCAACTCAAGAGGCTGGGGGCGTCTTGCGACTGGTCCCGTCTCTGTTTCACCTTAGACGAAAAGCGCAGCCGCGCCGTCCGCACGGTCTTTAAAAAGATGTTTGACGATGGCCTCATCTACCAAGGAGATTATCTGGTCAATTGGGATCCGATCACCCAAACGGCGCTTGCCGACGATGAGGTGGAATATGAGGAGCGCTCCGGCTCTTTGTGGTACTTCCGCTATCCTCTGGAGGGATCCGGCAGCCACCTCGTGATTGCGACGACAAGACCGGAGACCCTTCTCGGAGATACGGCGCTTGCCGTCTCTCCCAAAGATGAGCGCTACCTCCATCTGGTCGGGAAGCGCGCTCTCCTCCCCCTGTTAAACCGTCCTCTCCCCATCATAGAAGACCCCTTGGTGGATCCCGCCTTTGGAACCGGCGTCGTCAAAGTCACCCCGGCGCACGATCCCAATGACTATGAAATGGCACAGCGCCACAACCTTCCCTTAATCAACATCTTAACTCCCGACGGCAAAATTAATGAAAACGGCGGAGCCTTTGCCGGCCTCACCCGTGAGGAGGCTAGAGCAGCTGTCGTAAAAAAGATGGAATCTCTCCATCTTGTCGAAAAGGTTGAACCCCACTTGTTACGCGTCGGCCTCTCCTACCGCTCGAAAGCCGTCATCGAACCCTACCTATCCAAGCAGTGGTTTGTCCGGATGGCTCCTTTCAAAAAGAAGCTGCGCTCCGCTGTGGAAGAAAAGAGAGTGACCCTTCTCCCGAAAGGCTGGGAAGAGACCTATTTCCATTGGATCGACCATTTGCGCGACTGGTGCATTTCACGCCAGCTCTGGTGGGGCCACCGCATTCCCATCTGGTACAAAAAAGAGGATCCTCAAACGATGATCTGTTTCAGCGGAGAGGGTCCTCTGCCGGAAGCGCAAAAAGAGAAAGACGCCTGGGTTCAGGACGAAGATGTCTTAGACACCTGGTTCTCCTCTGCACTCTGGCCCTTCAGCATCTTCGGATGGCCGCAAGAGAGCGCTGATTTGAAGAAATTCTATCCCACCTCCACTCTCATTACGGGACACGACATTCTCTTTTTTTGGGTCGCGCGTATGATCCTCATGGGAGAATATGTCCTGCATCAGCCTCCATTTTCCACCACGTTCCTTCATGGCCTCATCTACGGCAAGTCGTATTGGCGCTATGGTTCCGACGGCTCGGCGGTTTATTTAAGCGCTAAAGAACGGCTTGACTACGACCTGGGAAAATCCGTTCCGAGCGAGATTCATTCTAAATGGGAAAAGATGTCCAAATCCAAGGGCAACATCCTGAATCCTTTAGAAATCATCGACTCTTACGGCGCCGACGCTATGCGCATGGCTCTTGCCTCCAGCGTCACCGGAGCCCGTCAGATCGATCTCGACAGAAGGCGCTTTGAAGAGTTCAAGAATTTTGCAAATAAGATCTGGAACGGCGCTCGCTTTGTTCTCATGAACATCAAAACTCTCACTCCACAAAGCGCTGCTCAAGGGCTCTTTGTAAAGGCCTTGCGACTCGAAGACTGCTGGATCCTCTCTTTGTTAAATCGCACCACAATAGCTCTCAATCACCATCTTTCTTCTTACGCCTTCGACCGTGCGGCTCTTTGCGCCTATGACTTCTTTTGGAAAGAGTTCTGCTCGGATTATGTCGAGATCTGCAAGCCCTTCCTCTTTGGAAAAGTGGGAAGCGAAGAAGAGCGCTTGAACAAACAGAAGATTCTTCTCATCCTTCTCACCTCCGTGATCCGTCTTCTCCACCCGATGGCTCCCTTCATCACCGAGGAACTCTTTCAACTTCTCAAAATAGAATACGGTGGCATGCAAGCCTCCCCTGAGGCAGACGATCCCACCCAAGAGACCTTCTCTGCCTTGGCGGCAAGAGCTTGCATCGTTGCCCCCTATCCTCGTTCTTTCAAACTAGAGGCCCTAGATGAGAGCGTTGAGAGAGAATTTGAGCAGGTGAGCGATATCGTACGCACAGTGCGCAATATTCGCGCAGAAATGGCCCTTCCGCTACCTATGGAATGCGACCTCATTTTAGTCGGTTCTCCCCAGGAGACCGCTCTTTTCCTTAAAAATGAAAAGATTGTGCGCGCTCTTGTCAAACTGGGGACCGTGCAGATCAGGGAAAAGGAAGAGCGCCTTCCCTTTTCTGCCAGCTCCTTTTCTAACAATCTCAAAGTCATCGTCCTCCTTCCAGAAGAGATGCGCGAAAAGGAGCGTTTGCGCCTGATGAAAGGCCGTGACAAGCTTATCTTCAAAGAGAACGAACTGCGTCAAAGACTGAGCCGCCCCGATTTTGTAGCAAAAGCTCCTCCTTCTCTCGTGGAAAAGACAAAGAAGGAACTCGCAAAGACCGCAAAGGAGCTTCTCGACCTGAGCTCCAAGCTCGACGCTCTTCTTTACTAATTATCTAATTTTCAGCCATTAAAAAATTAAATAGACAAATAAAGAGATAATTAATAACATAAAATTAAAGAAAAACCATTAATTAAGGTGGTGTAATTATGGAAAATGCTAACCCGGCAAAGGCAACCTGTGTTGCCCTTCCAAAAGAAGCTTTTAACTTTCTAAAAAAGTTGGCCAACAGGGATTTGACCAACATTCAGGAGACAACCGATAAGATTCACAACTGTTTCACCAAGCTCGAAGAAAACAAGATCAACAGCGAAGCGTTCAATCGCGACATACAAAATCATCTCAATGAAATCTACAACTACTTGCAAGATCTCAACCTGCTCAATTTCACCTTTCCGACGCTCTTTTCCGACGATCAGGCAACGATCCTCTCCGATCTGACGCAACTGACAAGAGAGATCAGCAGAGCCTTTCCCTCCTATGAGAATTTCAGCGAATACGAAAACGGCCAGATCGGCGGAGCGGTAACCATCCTGCAGCAGCAGTGGGTAGCATAAATTTGTTTAAAAGGAGGAGTCGCTATGGGTGCCTTGCCAGAAAAGAGAAGAGAGCCTCAGATGGAAGAGTTCTTGAACCATTTTGAAGAGCTTCAAAATGACATGCTCAATATAGAGCAAATCTTAAATGAGCGTGAAAAGAGCGGCTCTTCTTTTGACACCATTGCCAAAGAGCTGGAATCACTCAAAGAGGACGCAGAGGACCGCCTCTTGGACATGCAGCAGCTCTTCAACCAAAACCCCACCCTATTTCCCAAGCATACTGAAAAGCTGCTCTTCCAATGCAATTCTCTACTGCAAAACCTCCATCCCGACTATCTGAGTCAAAAAAGGTGGTCCTTTCAGGCAAGGCTGCTGAGCGATTTCAGGAAAAACCTTAGCTAAGCTCGACTTTGCAACTTTTTGGACCCGCCTGCCTCGTCTATTTGCTCTCGGACGTTCGACCTACGGTCGAACTGGGAGATTCTTTAAATCAGGAAGGGGTTTTTAACCCCTTCCTGGTTTAAATAACTCCCCCGAGAGCAAATATCTCGAGGCCTTCGGGCCCAAAAAGTTGCAAAGTCGAGCTAAGAAGTTTACAGGATTGAAGAGAACGGCGCCTGGCTTTTTTCCTGCTTGAGAAAGGCAAAGAAGTGATGCGATTCGATCGTGATCACCCGTGAGAGAAAAAAGAGCGCCACTAAATTCGGAAGGGCCATCAATCCATTCAAGATATCGACAAGCGGCCAGACAATTTCCATTCTTAAAAGAGCTCCGAGTAAAACAAAGCCGCAAAAGAGCAAGCGGTAAAAGCGAATGCTCCTCTCTCCTGCAAGATACTCGATGCATTTTTCTCCATAATAGGCCCATCCGACAATCGTCGAATAGCCAAAGAGAATCAGTCCCACCGCAACGATGATCTCGGATCCCGGAAAAAGAGAGCGGAAAGCCTGCATTACAAGAGGAGAGCCGTTGAGAAGAAATCCTCTGCTGTCGTAACTGCCTAAAACATCCGTCACGCCAATGACAAGACCCGTCAGGGTGCACATGATGATCGTCGAGATGAAGACACCGGACATCGAGATCAAAGCCTGTCTTCCCGGGACATCCGTCTTGGCCGCGGCTGCGGCAATAGGGGCGCTGCCCAGCCCCGCTTCATTGGAGGAGATTCCACGCGCCACTCCAAGCTGGATGGCCGTCATCACGGTCGAGCCCAAAAATCCTCCCACAGCCGCCTGTCCGGTAAAGGCGGTCCGGAAAATATGCCAAAAGACGGCAGGAAGTTTGGGAAGCGACGCTCCCAAGATCAGAATGCCCCCAAGGAAGTAAAAGAGGGCCATGAAGGGAACGAGATAGGCGCACACCTTCCCAATGCTCTTAATTCCGCCCAGCAAAACAAGCGCCGTCAACGCCGTCAGCACAATTCCCGTCCACAGGTGAGGAAACAAAAGCAGATCGTAAAGAGCATACGCAATGGAATTGGACTGGGTCATATTGCCGCCTGCAAAGGCCGAAAGAGCGCCAAAGAAGGCAAAGGCAGAGGCAAGCCACTTCCAACCCAGCCCCCTTTCAATGTAATACATCGGCCCTCCGCACATCTCCTGCCGCCGGTCGCGAATGCGGTATTTGATCGCAAGCAGAGACTCTGAAAATCGAGTCACCATCCCCAGAAGCGCAATGACCCACATCCAGAAAATCGCTCCCATCCCTCCCGCCACTACAGCAGTCGCCACTCCGGCAATACTCCCAATGCCCAACGTTGCTGCAAGAGCTGTCATCAGGGCCTGAAAATGGCTGACATCTCCTTGAGCCTTGTCATCTTTGCGAAAAAATGCCAGCTTGAGCGAATAGATGAGGTAACGAAACTGCATCCCTTTTAGTCGAATCGTCAAAAAAAGGCCCAGAAGGACAAGGAGGAAAATGAGCACTTTCCCCCACAAAAAAAGATCCACCCGAGTGAGAAGGGAGACAAGAGTTTCTGAAGATATTTGCATCTAATCAAGAGTAATCATCCCAGAGAAGAAAGTCAAAGAGAACCATCCCTTAGAAGAGTACAGAAGAGGCCGTCCTATGGGCAGCCTCCTACCTCGCTCATCCGCTAGGCAAATAGACGACAAAGAACCGCCTGCGGCTCTGTGACATCCGAAGCAAAGGGGCGCACGGTTCGGCGATTTGGCGCCGGAGTTGCTTTGCTCTCTCTTTGTCATCTATTTGCCAATCATTTCGGGAAGGGCCGGTTGCAAAGGAGGGGTGTAGTCCCGATCGCCCACCCTGATCAACTCGACAAAGAGCTGCTGCGTCCACTTTCGATAGACTACACCCTCTTGTGTGACAATGCGCGCCCGATATGAAAGCAGCCCCTCTTTCTCCTCATACTCCTTCCCGGCGAGGGTATAGAGAACGTATCCCCTCTTGGCATCCATCGAGTAGAAAAAATGGCCCTCTGTATAGTTCCAATAGATGACATCCAGCTCAAGACGGGGTCTTTGCTGAAAAATCTCACAAGGAATTTGCCAACTGAGGCAAAGCTCCCTTCCCTCAGGGGGATTGGCCTGGCGGGGATCGGGCGTCCCTACATGAGTGCTCGCCAAAGAGTCTCGATTGACGATCTCTTGAGAGACCATCAGATAGTAACGCTTGCACCCCCCTAAAAACAAGAAAAGGGCCAAACAGAGAATACCGAACGCACTTGAAAAATGGGATTTGGGCCGACGCGAAACCTCTCGCGGTTCGACGATCGCATCTTG
>Ga0154336_120_pt2 | contig 9067 bp, 10 predicted proteins | sample RifGroA2_FD_115864 | JGI IMG/M metagenome (GOLD analysis project Ga0154336, IMG submission 115864) | Chlamydiae bacterium GWA2_50_15
ATTGGTAAGTTGGACAAGATGTACGTTTACACGCAAGAAGCATCTCAACCACTCTCCCTTAGAGGAGACAAGGCTCTTGAGGAGCCAAGAGCCGGCGAAGGAAATTCACAAAATCTGCCTTTGAGCGTATCATTCACAAATAGAATGAAGCTTTTCAAGATTTTGCTCTTTACTCTTGTGATTGCTGCAGGCTGCTCGAAGCCCTCTATCCCCTCAAGCAAACCTTTGGTTCTCTCTACGCTGGCTCCCTACTCTTACTTTGTAAAAAGACTGGCAGAGGATGGGGTGAGAGCGGAGACGCTCGTTCCCGCGGGAGCAAACGCCCATCTCTTTGAGCCGACTCCTAAAGAGATCTCCCGCTTGCAAGAGGCGCGCCTGTGGATCCGCATGGGCGATCCCTTTGAAACAAAGCTGCTCCCCTCTCTTGAAGAAAAGAGAGGCCGACTTGAGATTGTAAAGACCTGGAAGGGGCTCCCCTTAATCAGGGAAGAGGGCTCTTCATGCTCGGGGTGGGACCGCCACCTCTGGCTCAGTCCGAAAATGGTGCGGGAATTTCTTCCGGGACTCGCAGCGGCGCTCATCCGTCTCTGTCCGGAAAGAGAGGGAGAAATTAAAGAGAGGTTAAAGCGCTTTCTGGATGAGCTTCAGGAGCTCGATATGCGCATCGCCTCTCTTTTGAAGGGGAAAGCAGGAGCCGCTCTTTTGGCGTCCCATCCCTCCTTCGGCTATTTCTGCCGCGATTACGGTTTAACGCAACTCTCTTTGGAATTTGAAGGGAAGGAGCCTTTGCCCAAGCAACTCGGGGAGCTGTTTGCGAAAATCAAAGAAAAGAAGATCAAAAAGATCTTTACCCAGCCGCAATTTCCCACAAGAGGAGCAGAGCGCCTTGCCGGAGAGCTGTCGCTGACTCTTTGCCCTGTAGACCCCTATGCTTATGACTACCTTGGAAACCTTGAAGCCTTTGCAACAGCCCTTGCTTCAGAATAGCATCGCTATTCGAGATCTCTCTTTCCAGGATCGCAGTCTTGTGATCTTGGAAGCGGTCAACTTGACCCTTTCCAAGGGAGAGTTCGTCGTTCTCTTCGGTCCCAACGGAGGCGGCAAGACAACGCTCTTGAAACTCCTCATGGGTTTTTTAAAGCCTGCGCGCGGCACGCTTTCTCTCTTTGGAAAAAGTCCTGTCCAGATGCGGAAAATGATGGGATACGTCCCGCAAAAGGGGCCTTTTGATCCGCTCTTTCCCTTAACGACGCTCGATGTGGTTTTGCAAGGAGCGCTCTCCCGGACGACCCGCTGGGGGCGCCTTCCTCCTCTCTGGAAAGAAAAGGGACGAGCCCTACTGCATCAAATGGGGCTGTCCCACCTGGAAAAACGACCATTTGGACGCCTCTCTGGAGGACAGGCCCAACGCGCTCTGATCGCACGCGCCCTGCTCGGAGAGCCTTCCCTCCTCCTTTTAGACGAACCGACAGCTCATGTCGATCCCGGAGCAGAAAAGGAGATTCTCGACTTGTTGATCCGTCTGAAACGCAAGTGCACGATCCTTCTTGTCAGCCATCAGCTGACCTCGCTGCTCAGCCATGCGGATCAGCTTCTCTTAGTCAATCGCACAGCCACCCCTTTTCAACCCCATGAGATCTGCCAACACTTTGAATTGGGCCTCTATCCTAACAAAAAAAACTATGCTCACCGATAATCCCTTTCTTGTAATGGCCTTGATTGCCGCTCTTTTCAGCTCGGTCACAAGCGGGATCGTGGGCTCCTACGTCGTCGTCAAGCGGATTGTCTTCATTGCGGGAAGCATCTCCCACTCGGTGCTAGGGGGGATGGGAGTGGTCCTTTTTCTGAAAAGCTCATGCGGATGGAGCTGGCTTCATCCTCTTTATGGAGCTTTAGTCGCGGCCATTGCCTCAAGCCTGCTCATGGGATGGATTCACTTCAAAGCGCAAGAGAGAGAAGATACAGTCATCGCCGCGCTTTGGGCGGCAGGTATGGCGATCGGAGTGATCTTTGTCTCCCTGACTCCGGGATATACGGTAGAACTGACGCACTTTCTCTTCGGCAACATCTTGTGGGTGAGTACAAGCGACCTCTGGCTGCTTGCCTTTTTAGGTATAGGGGTCTTGCTGGTGTCGGTGATCTTTCACAGAAGATTTACAACTCTCTGTTTTGACGAAGAGCAGGTCTCTTTACAGGGCTTTTCGCGTAAACGGCTCTATCTTTTGCTCCTCTGCCTCACTGCCCTCTCCCTTGTCCTTCTCATCCAAATCGTCGGCGCTCTCTTGGTCATCGCGCTCCTTGCCATCCCGCCGGCAATCGCAGGGATGCTCTCACACCGCTTTCACCATCTGATCATTCTTGCCGTCCTCTTAAGCGCTCTCTTTTCCCTTCTGGGCATCTTTGCGGCATACCAGCTCAACTGGCCTCCCGGAGCAACGATTGCCGCACTCTCCTCTTTAGTTTATCTCGCAAGCTTTTCCCTGCGAAACAAACAGAGAAGAATACGGGAAGAAAAAAATGATTAAACTGTTCCCCGCGAACACATATCTCGAGGCCTTCGGGCCCAAAAAAGTTACAAAGTCGAGTTTAAAGAGAAAAATATTTAGACCAGATGCGCGCCCAACCCTTTTTTCCTTTTGTCCTGCCCCAGCGTTTGCCGCTTTTTCGAGATGTTTTTTTTCGAATCTGTCCTTTCATGGTTTTTTCTCCTTATCTCACTTGTTTTATCCAAAGCTCTTCCTAGCCTCAAACAGGCGACAATCTGCTTGTTGCGGCTTTGCCCTATCGATTCTACCTCGGAATCCTTCGTATTCAAGAATGCTATTTTCTCGAGGATCGATCCGGCTTTGCCTCACCGCGCATCTTGTCGCCTCTTTGAAGCTCGGATTAATAACAGCCGCAGGGTCTCTTTTTGCAAAGAGAACAGATAATCTTTTTGGCTCCTCTCTGTTTTGAGGGCCTCTTTTTGGCTCGCGCGCGCGTTGTGGATCTCTGAGCTCTTTTCTTCATCGCTCCTCCTTCATGATAGACGTCCTTGCTCCCTTTTGGGATGGGAAACAAGACGCCTCGGTTGAAATGTCGTGATGCCACCTTGAAGCACCTTCATCTCGTTCTTTAGAGGGGAGTGATGCTTATGATGGGTTTTAAAGGTAATCTTCGACTCTTTTCTTTTGCTATAGGACTTCATAGAAGCTATGATTAAACTCTCTATTCTTACTTTTATATTAGTTAATTTGTAATTTAATTTTCAATTTATTATTACTATTTTTGAATTATTTAATTATTATTTACAAGTGATTGATGGTGAGGTTCTTCTTGACTTTGCAAAGCATATCCCTTTATTCTTGCCGTCAATCTTTAGGAGGCTTTCCATGTACGCGATTATTGAAACAGGCGGCAAGCAGTACCGCGTTGAAAAAGATGACGTGATTGATGTTGAATTGCTTAAAGAAGAAGCAGCCGGAAAAGTCGCTTTTGACCATGTTCTTTTTTTAAGCGATCTCTCGGAGGTCAAGATAGGATCTCCTTACGTTGAGGGAGGCATCGTCCGGGGCGAAGTGCTGCAAGAGATCAAGGGGCCAAAAACCCTTGCCTACAAGTACAAAAAACGAAAAGGGTACAGAAAGAAAAAGGGACATCGTCAACGGTATCTCAAAGTAAAAATCACGGAAATTTCAGGATAGGAAAGAGTTAAGTTTATGGCACATAAGAAAGGACAGGGCTCCTCTCGCAACGGTCGGGACTCGGCAGCCCAACGGCTGGGGATCAAGGCCTCTGCAGGACAATTTGTCACGGCAGGAAGCATTCTGGTTCGTCAACGCGGAACAAAGTGGCATCCGGACAAAAATGTGAGAAGAGCAAAGGACGATACGCTCTTTGCGCTCATTGACGGCCTCGTCTCTTTTCGCAAAGGAAAGTATAGTTTCGTCTCCGTCCTGGCTCAAAAAGCCTGATCTATGTTTACGGACACAGCCACGATCACCCTCTCCGCCGGCAAGGGAGGAGACGGCACGGTTGCCTGGCGTCGCGAAAAATATATCCCTAAAGGCGGACCTGCCGGAGGCAACGGCGGGCGCGGAGGGTCGATCTATTTAAAGGCAGATAAAGAACTCCTTTCACTTGAGGCGTTCCGTCATCAAAGGCACATGCGCGCGCCCCATGGAAAACCCGGAGGAGGCAACGACCGTCAAGGCCAAAGCGGAAAGGATCTTATCTTGAAAGTCCCTTTCGGAACGCTTGCGAAGGACGCTGCCACAGCGGAGATCCTCTTTGATTTTACTGAAGAGGGAGAAGAGCTCCTTTTCTGCAAGGGAGGCCGCGGAGGCAAGGGGAATACCTTCTTCAAGTCCGCAACGCATCAGGCTCCCATAAAGCACACCCGGGGAGAAGAAGGCGAGACAAAGCGCATCGAACTTGAGCTCAAGCTCATTGCCGATGTGGGACTGGTGGGCTTTCCGAACGCGGGAAAATCGACCCTTCTTTCCCGGATCGCCAAAGTGAACCTCAAGATCGCCCCCTATCCCTTCACCACCTTAACGCCCAATGTAGCCTCTGTGGAGATGGAAGACTTCTCCCGCCTGCTTTTTGCAGACATTCCCGGCATCTTGGAAAAAGCGCATGAAAATCGAGGACTGGGCCTCTCTTTTTTGAGACACATCGAACGCACCTCCCTACTCGTCTATGTTCTGGATGTTTCAGGAGTCGAAGGGCGCGATCCTCTTGAGGATTTTTCCGTGTTGCAAAATGAACTTTCAGCCTACAACAAAGAGCTGCTCCAAAAGCCTTTTCTCATCGCACTCAATAAAATCGACGTCGAGGGCTCTAAAGAGAGAATTGACGCCTTCCGTTTAAACTATCCCCATGACGAAGAAACACTCTTTGAAATCTCGGCGCTTGCCGCGCGCGGGATTTCCTCTCTTCTTGCCGGAGTGCAGAGGCGAACACAACGCTGTTTTAGCTGACAGCCTGAAGGCTCTGGATTTTGCATGGGTGGCGGCTTGTAGCAGCTATTTCAGATCCTCACTTAAAGCTTGTTGCTTAATATTAATTATTTAAACCTTCTATGTCTTTTATTGCTAAGCACTTACATTCTAAACATTGTTCATTCATCTCAATGTTAAACGGTGAACCTAGAAAAATCAATTTTCTAGGTTTAGCTAAAATAAATGTTTTATAGTGATCCAGCTCCTCAAACTTCGGAGCTACACACGCGCGCTTTCACTTGCTCGAATATGCTGAGCTTCATTAAACTTTCTATGTTCAAAATGCGCAGTGAAACTAATAGGAAGGAACTTATGCAAATAGAAGATGTATTGCAACTGATCAGAGGCGAGGATACGGTTGATAGAATAGAACCTAAGACACAAGATCCGTATGATTTAAATGTCAAGTTGACAGCTGGAGACCTAGACGGACAGCCCGTGGATTGTACGAGCGAGACATGTAATTGCAAAACGATATCTTGCAGAACGTATTCAGCTTGCGCAACCTGTTCCTGCCAATGTCCTAGTAGGTTTTGCAGTCACTAAAATGAGCCTGATTTATTGCTTTCCCGAGGATTCGTGGCAAGAGCCCGATGAGGAGGGAAAACTATGTTTCAAGTCTATTCCTATTTTGCCAATCAGCCGTATATTATAATGAACGATCCTGCAGAACCCCTGTTTTTCCCTACACCTACTTTTCTTGTAAGGACCCCTCTTTTCGCAATCGATGTTTTTTACACTTTATTAAAAAGCCCAGATCTCTATTCAGAATTATTTTCCTTCTACGAAAGCAATTCAGTCATGCAAGAAGCTATCCTTGCAGCTTCTCCTTCATTATTCGAAGCCTTAACAAAGCGACACCAAAGCGCCATAAAACAACAAAAGCACCTAGCATCGAGCCTATTAAGATACCTCTCCCGCATGTCAACACGTCCCACCCCCTTCGGCCTTTTCTCATTTGTTTCACTAGGGCGATGGAACAAAAAAACTGCCCTCTCTTTCGATTCTAAAAAAATCAAAAAACGCGCAAGAGCCGATCTTGCATGGATTGCTTCTGTTCTTGCAAAGACATGCGCAGAACATACGATCTTACCTTCCGTATTGGTAAAGAAGAATCCCCTTGCCTATCAAGTGGGAGGGAGAACCTATCTTAACTACATCAGAAAGAAAAACAGCACGAATCCTAAAGAACAAGTTTCCGTTCGAAATTCCCCTCTTATAAAGAAGATTTTCGAACTCACGCGCAGTCCTGTTCCCCTGTCTTCACTTGAAGAAAAAATCCTAATTTGCTTCTCAGGGCTAGAAAAAGATAAATTGCTAAACCTCATCCAACAACTCTTAACTAAACAACTTCTTAGGTTGTCTATAGTCCCCTCTTTACATAGTGAAGCTCCTCTTGAAGACTTCATGTTCAATTTGGAAGGCGCCTTTGGCAGGGTTACTGTCCTTGAACAGCTACAGAACATATCAAAAGAAATAGAGAGTTATTCTGACACACCTCTTGACCAAGGCGTTTCTCAACTCAAGCAATTATTTACGCAGATGCAGACTGTTGCTGACTCTGGCTTTACCCCGCTTCAGATAGATTCTGCATGTACCACTCCTACTCTTACACTTAATGAAGTGATTTCCCATGAATTATCGGAAGCCTCTGAAATCCTTTGGAGAATCGCCTATTGGAAGAGGGATTTGAACCCTCTAAAGAACTATCACAGCGCATTTCTCAACCAATATGGGTCGAGTAGAGTGGTCAGCTTACAAGAGGTGTTGAACGCAGATTCTGGATTAGGAATTCCTCCTGCATTCCAAGCAGATAGTCCCAAACAACACACGACGTCTGAAGAGGAAAACAAATTTATTCAGTGGCTTCGGATAGAATATGAAGCCTCTCTATACGAGAGGAGACAAGAGATCGAACTGCCTGACGCTCTCGTGAAAACCCTCACTGCAAAAGCTGATAAAACAAAAGCCCTGCTTTCCTTTGATTTGACATGTGAAGTGATTGCAAATTCCGAGGAGGATGTGGATGCAGGGAATTATCTATTGCATATCCCCTACACCACGTGGGAAGGGGGAAGTACGAGCGGTCGTTTCTTGGATATCCTCGGGGACAAAGCTAAAAAATCCATGCAGGATTTAGTTCATGCCGAAGAAGCGCTCGAGCCCGATGTGCTCTTTTCGGACATCTCATTTATGCCATTTGATATTAGAACGGGCAATGTGTGCATACATCCAAATCTAAGAAAATATGCTATTGATTTAGACAATCCCTCTCCTAAATTTGGGGAACAACTCTCTCTTAATGACATCTATGTGGGCGCAACAGCTGAACGCCTTTTTCTAACACTCAAAGGGAGCAATAAAGAGCTGCTTGTACACACAAATCACTTGTACAACCCTAATTTAGCTCCGGATATCGTAAGATTTTTAAGAGAAGTCTCCTCAGAGAGATATTCCAATATTTCCCCATTTTTTTGGGGTGACCTCGAACAGTCCTTCTTTTTGCCAAGAGTTAAATACAAGAAAGTTATCCTCTGTGCCGCTCAGTGGGTGATCAATTTAGATCTATTAAAAGCGACAAAAAAGACCCAGCTAGCACAACTCAAAATTCAATTTGATAACTGGGCGGACAAATGGAATATGCCTCGCTATGTTTTTATGACTGTAGGAGATAAGCGCATATTACTAGATAGAAAACAGGCAGAGCACCTACATGAAATAAGTGCAGAAATTCAAAAAGGTGAAGGTGTAAAATTAGTAGAGAAGTTAGGACAAGATAAAGGGTGTTGGATACAGAGTGAAAGAGGCTCTCATGTCTCAGAATTCACTGTTTCATTTATTAAAAATAAAACATTCGCCCAACCTGAAAATCTATCTCAAATTCCAGCTTATCAAGATGTTGCGATGAAAGATCGCATCAAGTTACCAGGATCTGAATGGCTCTATGCACAATTGTATATGAATCAAGAGAGTGAAGACCACTTCCTTTCAGAGATTTTACCCCCGTTTGTAGACTCACTTTTACAGCAAAAAATCATCACTCAATTCTATTTCCTCCGCTATCGGGATCAAGGGGCTCATGTCAGAATTCGATTTAGAGGAGATAAAGATCTTTTAGCATCGCAATTACTCCCATTATTGCACGATTGGACACATCGATTATATGCAGAAGAATTAATTCACGATTTCCGCCTATCTCCCTATGAAAAAGAGATAGAAAGATATGGAGGCGCCGCACTCATTGACCATGCAGAGAGACTTTTCTTCTTTGATTCCTATTGTTCCATTATGTTGCTAAAGTTGATAAACCAAAAAGCACTAAAATTACCTAATTACTCAATCGCCGCTTTAAGCTTCATCACTTTTCTCAAAGATTTTGGCTTTAATATAGAAGAAGCTATCAAATTGCTCTCCTTCTCAAATGCAGATAAAAGTGAGATGAAGGGATTTAGAGAATGGAAAAGACCTCTCATGCAGTTAGCAGAAGTTTTCATGCAAGATGCCCCTCTTGAAATGGCAAATTCAGAGTATTCTTACTTGAAGCGGTCGTTTGGCATCAGAAAAGAAGCCATCCTAAATTATCGCAAACACCTAAATCAAAAAGAAAACGGAGTTTCTATGATTGAAAGCATGATGCACATGCACTGTAACCGTTTGTTGGGAACAGACCACACACTAGAAAAAAAGGCACGCCTCTACGCTCTGCAAACCTTGGTTAACCTAAGTCGTAAATATACCGAACGCACTTGAAAAATGGAAATTTCAGATGAGCCAAAGCAGATTATTGCATCACGTGCGGTATAATATGCCCGTAATGACACTCTATGAGATTGTCCATGAAATTACCACGCGGCTGCAAGATCCTTTAGAGGTCCAAGCGACCCTAAATCGTTGCCCCTATCTATGGAATCCACTCTCACTTGCGGATGGGTATCCGGGCCTGCTTCTTTTCCTCTCCTCTTTAAAAAAAATCGAGATAGACTTTGAGTTATACCGAACGCACTTCAAAAATTGGAATTTCGGCTGCGCCAAAGCCTCGGGGTTCGACGATCGCACGCCGCCCCATATTTCTAATATGGGGCGAG
>Ga0154336_103_pt1 | contig 8497 bp, 6 predicted proteins | sample RifGroA2_FD_115864 | JGI IMG/M metagenome (GOLD analysis project Ga0154336, IMG submission 115864) | Chlamydiae bacterium GWA2_50_15
CCCTTGTTTTCGTCCGAGGAGTTAAGGAGGTTGGAGAACTCCTTTGGCTCCGCGTTTACCAGCCTGAAAAGATCTCCTAACAACTCTTTGGTTGATCGCTCTCCGCTTGGACCTGCCTGTTGAGCATGCTCCATGGAGAAGCTGATCCGGGGACCTTGGCAGCCGCTGGCTAAGCGAGTCTCTCTAAGCCGTGCAAGAACCGCTTCTGAAAGTCCGACTCCATCTAGTGTAATCTCGCACCCGGACGGCAAATCAAATATTTCTCTCGGAACTCCTGTCATGGTGTTGTTATGGGATATATAGAGTCTCCGCAACGCCTGCAGCCCGCCGATTTCCGCAGGAAGAGAGGCCATCTGGTTATAGAACGCATATAGCCCCTTCAACGCCTTCAGCCCCCCGATTTCCGCAGGAAGAGAGGTCAGCTGGTTAGAGGACACACTTAGCTCCTGCAACGCCTGCAGTCTGCCGATTTCCGCAGGAAGAGAGGTCAGCTGGTTACTACTCACATGCAGGTCCTTCAACGCCCGCAGCCCGCCGATTTCCCCAGGAAGAGAGGTCAGCTGGTTAAAGGACACATACAGCCTCTGCAACGCCTGCAGCCCGCCGATTTCCGAGGGAAGAGAGGCCAGCTGGTTCGCGCCTGCGTATAATGTCGTTAATCGCTTGATAAATGGATCCGTGTTAAAAATAGGTGGTAATGAGGTCAGAGAAAGAAATGAAAGATCTAAGGTGTTCTTAGATTCATCATTTAAAAAGTTTTCAATTCTTAGCTTCGCTTCTTGTCGGTTTTCATCAGTGATCTCTGCTTCCCAGCTATTGAGGCTCTTTTCTAGCTCAGATTGAGCTCCGTATAGGGGTGGAGAAACAGGACTCGTCATATTTATCACCACACAGTTAATTATTTAATTCGTCATAAAAATGATCATTTGCGAAACAAGATCTTGCTAAGACATGTCAAGAGAGAGAGTCATTCCTCGATAAAGAGCGGGATCTACCGGATGATGGTTAGCCAAACGGCGGATAATCTCATCAAAGCGCAGGAAGGGTTCATCCCAAAAGTTCCAATATGCGTGTAAAGGTTCCATGCATTCACGATCAACGATCTTCTTGCGATAGTCGATCATCTCCCTAAAACGTTGAAGGTCTTCTTCTTGTGAAAGGGAAGGCCGTCGAAGAAGGATTCGCTGCCGAAAGCCGCCTTTTTCGAAGAGGCCGGCCCGCAACCTCTCCTTTAGAACCAGGAGTTCTTTTTCAAACAACTCTTTTTCTTTCGGATCGTCTTCCGCCTCAAAATGGTTTATGAGATATTCAATAAGATAGTAATGGTCCCAGGCATCGGGCCTCCGGATCACTTGTCCGCAAAAGCCGTCCCTTCTTAAGCAAGAGATAAACTCCTGAAGGCCCTTTTCAAAAGTATTGCCGTCGACTCGAGGAAAACTGTCTTGACTCTCGAACTTTAGGGTAATCTCTTTTTTTTGCATCACCTCTGCGACAAATGTGACGCCATTTAAGTACGAGGATAGATAGAGATGGCGCGTGCCGACGGACCAGGGATCGTTTGTTTTAAGCAAGGAAGGAATGAGAGAGCGACATAAAGAAAAGAGCGTGGCAACCAGCCTGTTCCAAAACTTCTTCAAATAAAACCAGATCCCTTCCTTTGCTCCGGCATTAGGCCCAATGAAGGTGAGAGACGAGACTGTGTAGGGCGGAGGGGGATCGAAAGACAAGGGCAAAAGCCGCACTTGCGGCTCGATCTGAGGAGGCTGGGGAAGAGGCCTTCTCACTCTTACGACAGAAGGGGGCGCCATCACTTTGTTCTACTTCGAGAGATTCAAGAAGAAATATTCTAAAACAGTACGCAATTTTAGGCTACGCTGCAGGGCCAAAAGGCACTTTTCGACAAGCTCTAAGAGCGCTTTGAAGGAGGGAGAGGGAGGCGCTTCCTTCATGAAAGTCCGGTGCTCGGAATAGGAAATGCACCCGGGTGCTTCTCCCCTTTTCACGAGGTCAAGATCGCGATGCCAGATAAGGATCTGGTGGAAGAGCTCTTCGGCTCCTTTTTGCTTTTGATGGACCTCCTCGCCTGCATCGATCTCTCTTTCGAGGCTCTCAAAGATCTCAAGAAGGCGGCGATGCGAAGACTTGCCTAAGAGCGCTTCGAGCAAGAGAGGATGTAAAACAGGAGGCTTTTGGGAAAGTGTGAAATCAAAACGGCGGCAGCGGGAGGCAATGGTGGGAAGAAGGCTGTCGGGATCTGTGGTCAGGAGGAGAAAGTAGACATGGGGAAGCGGCTCTTCCAGTGTTTTAAGCAAGGCATTGCTGCTTGCAGGAAGCATGCGCTGGGCCTCGTCAATGACAAAGAGCCGAAGGAGAGCTTCAAAGGAAGAGAGCGCAGCTTCGCTCAACAGCTGACGGACGGTCTCGACAGGATGCAGACCCAATTTCCCTTGGGGTGAAAAAAGGAGAAAGTCGGGATGGATCCCTTTTTCGAGTTTGAAGCGATGCCCCTCCCCCATGAGATGGACGGCGAGTTCGACGGCCTCTTTTTTTTTGCCGGAGCCGCTTGGTCCGCAAAAGAGCAGCGTCTGGGGAAGTTTCTTACTAACAACCAACTGCTTTAATATGGGCTTCATCCTGTCGACAGCGCGGAGTAAAAAGATGCATAAGTTGATCGATCCAAATCATGGCTTGTTGAAAAACCTCATCGGGACTTAAATGGGCGTCAAGAACGCGGACGCGCTCCTTTTCTTCCAATGCGATCTTAAGGTAGGCCTTGCGCACCTTTTGATGGAAGGCAAGTCTCTCTAAGTCCAACCGGTTCTGTTTGCTCTTCCGGATACGTTTTAAGCCGATGGCGGGATCAACGTCAAGATAGAGGGTAAGATCGGGAGAGAGCCCCTGCGCAGAAAAGGAAGAGAGCGCTTTTACTTGCTGAAGATCCAGGCCGCGTCCTGCCGCCTGATAGGCCATCGTCGAGTCATTGAAGCGATCACATATGACAATCCTCCCCTCGCGAAGGGCGGGTAGAAGGAGAGTTTCGACATGGTGGGCGCGATCGGCAAGAAAGAGCAGCAGCTCGCAACGGGAGCTTACGGGAAACGCTTTTTGATGGAGAATGAGGTCGCGAATCCTCTCCCCGAGAGGAGTACCTCCGGGATTGCGCGTCACTAAAAGAGGAAGCGAGCGCTTTTTTAGTTCCGCTTCCAAACGCGCGATCAATAAACTCTTGCCGGCCCCGTCTCCCCCTTCAAGAGTGATAAAGAGGCCGCTATTTGTTCTCTTCTTCAATGGCTTCGAGTTTTTGGACGGCAACGAGGTGATCTCCATCTTTTAAATTGGCGAGGCGAACGCCTTGTGTAGAACGCCCCATCACGCGCACATCTTTCATGGGAATGCGCAGGGTTTGTCCGGCTTGGGACATCAACAACACGCCGTCTTGATCGGTGACGCTGACGGCGCCGATCACGAGGCCGTTCCGTGCGCTTGTAAGGATGGAACGCACACCGCGGCTCCCGCGGTTGGTTTGGCGGAAGGCGTTGACTTTAGAGCGTTTGCCATATCCCTTTTCACAGACGACGAGGACATTGCCCTCTTCGCGCACGACCTCGCACGAAACGACGGCGTCTTTTTCATCTTTGAGGGCGGCGCCGCGCACGCCGCGCGCCACGCGCCCTACGGCGCGGACAAGGGATTGATCAAAACGGACGGCCATCCCATTTTTCGTAAAGAGCATGATCTGATCGCCCTCGCAAAGAAGACGCGCCGCAATCACCTCATCCCCTTCGTCGATATTGATGGCATAGACGCCTTTGCGCCGCGGAGAGCTGAAGGCGGAAAGCTCGGTCTTTTTTACAACGCCGCGCGCCGTAGCGTTGAGAATATAGGCCTTTTCCTCAAAGCCTTTTACACGCAAGACAGCGGCAATCTTCTCGCCTATTTGGATATCTTCTAAGAGATTGATGATGGGCTTGCCCTTGGTTCGCCTTCCCGACTCGGGGATTTGCCACACTTTCAACCAGTAGCAGCGTCCGAAATTGGTGAAGATCAAGAGATCGTCATGGGTGGAGGCGACATAGATGTCTTTTAAAATATCGGCCTCTTTGCGCATCTCCATTCCAACCACACCGGCGCCGCCCCTTCTCTGCTCCCGGAAAGTGGCGACGGGCATGCGCTTGATGTAATCGTCTTCTGAGATTGTGATGACGACCTGTTCATCGGCGATGAGATCCTCAATCTGAAACTCTCCTTCGGCGGCAATGATCTTGGTTTTGCGGTCCGAACGGTGGTGTTTTTTGAGCTCCAAAAGCTCCTCTTTGATGATGTCGCGAACGAGCTTCTCACTTGCTAAAATCGCACGGTAGCGGGCGATCATCTCCTGAAGAGCCCGGTACTCGCTCTCAATCTTTTCCCTCTCGAGGCCGGTGAGCTGGTAGAGGCGCAGCTCCAAAACGGCGACGGCTTGCCGCTCGGTCATCTCATACGTTTTAATGAGCTCGAGTTTTGCCGTCTCGCGGCTCTCGCTTTCCCGAATGAGTTTGATGACGGCGTCAAGATGGTCTAAAGCTTTTAAGTAGCCTTCCAAGACATGCGAACGCGCCTCTGAACGATTGAGCTCAAAACGGGTGCGGCGGCGCACCACCTCGATCCTGTGATCGATCCAGGCAGTGATAAACTGCTTGACATTCATCGTGCGGGGAAGCCCTTTGTCTAAGGCAAGCATATTACAGCCAAAGGTGACTTGCATCTCGGTGTATTTAAAGAGCTGGTTGATGACGACATCGGCAATCTCGCCGCGTTTGAGCTCCAAGACGAGACGCATGCCCTCTTTGTCGGATTCATCGCGGATATCGGAGATCCCCGAGATGGTCTTTTGATTGACGAGATCGGCAATCTTTTGAATAAGGTCCGATTTGCTGATGTTATAGGGAATTTCATCAACGACAAGGCGCTCTCTTCCCGATGAGTCCATCTCTTCGGTGCGCACCACGGCTCTTAAAGTGACCTTTCCTCTTCCCTTGTGGTAGGCTTCCTTGACGCCTCTTAGGCCGCAAATCACACCGCCGGTGGGAAAGTCGGGGGCCGGCATCACTGCGATGATCTCATCGATGGTGGTTTGAGGATTTTCCAATACGAGCAGAGTAGCTAAGCAAAGCTCTTCGAAGTTGTGAGGGGGGATGTTGGTTGCCATCCCAACGGCAATTCCCGACGAGCCGTTGAGCAGGAGATTTGGAAATTTTGCAGGCAAAACGACGGGTTCTGTCCTGGTCTCGTCATAGTTAGAGACCATATTGACGGTCTCCTTATCCAAATCTTCCATTAAGGCCATCGAAGATAAGGTGAGCTTCGCTTCGGTATAACGCATGGCGGCCGGAGGATCGCCGTCGATTGACCCGAAGTTTCCCTGGCCGTTTACGAGCGGATAGCGCATGACCCAATTCTGCGCCATGCGCACCAAAGTGGGATAGATGACCGTCTCGCCGTGCGGGTGATAATCGCCGGAGGTGTCTCCGCAAATCTTGGCGCATTTGCGGTGTTTGGCTCCGGGGGTGAGGTTAAGCTGCCGCATCGCGTAGAGGATGCGTCTTTGCGAAGGTTTCAGCCCGTCGCGCACATCGGGGAGCGCGCGCGAGATGATCACGGACATCGAGTAGCGCAGGTAGCTCTCTTTGACCTCTTCTTCAATGGTTCTTGGGAGAATGGTATCATCTTTCGTGTAAGACATAAGATCGAAAAACTCTCTTCTTAAATATCTAAATTTTTTACCGCCAGGGCGTGCTGATTGATGAAGGCCTTGCGGGGCGGAACCTCCTCGCCCATGAGCATCGTAAACGTCTTGTCCGCTTCAATGGCATCGGAAATGTTCACTTGATACAGTGTGCGTTTGGAAGGATCCATCGTGGTCTCCCAGAGTTGATCGGCATTCATCTCGCCAAGGCCTTTGTAACGCTGAATCTCGATTCCTTTGCGTCCATTGACGCGAATGAAATCGACTCCCTCTTTCAAGGAAAAGACCGGAAAACACTCTCCTTCCTCACTCACGCAATCAAAGAGCTTCCCATCGGGCACGTTGTATTGATCGAGAGTAAGGTTGAAGGAGGACAAGCGGGATTTCAGGCGTTCCAATGTGTTGGGCTCATAGAGCTCCAGATAAGGAAGCGATCGAAGGACAAAGGCGCGCATCTCTTCCGTTTGTTCTTCTAAGGGAATGGAGGCAAGGGCAGCGGCATGCTTTTGCCTCTCCTCTTGTTCATATTCGCGTTTCAATTCGATGAACTCATCGGAAGAGTAGACAAATTTTTCTTCTTCTCTCAGAGTGACGAGGTAAGGAGGAAGGCGGCCCAGGTCATCTTTTGCCAAAAGGAAGTCGCAGAAGGGAACTCCCTTGCGCTCAATTGTTGTCATAAAACTCTCTACATCTAAGATCAGTTGCAAGAGCTCCTGCAGCTTCTCTTTTGGAAGCAGATCGCCCTCTCCCAAAAGCCGCAATGAGAGATCGCTCGTCCCCAACTTCAAGAGGTGAGCATCCATCTCCTTTTCCGTGTGGATGTATTGAAAACTCTTCTTTTTAGAGACCCGGTAGAGGGGCGGCTGGGCGATGTAAATGTATCCATTTTCCACAAGCGCGGGCATGTGGCGGTAGAAGAAGGTCAGAAGCAGGGTGCGGATGTGAGAGCCGTCGACATCGGCGTCTGTCATGATGATGATCTTGTGGTAACGGAGCTTCTCTAAGTTAAAGCTGTCCTGTCCAATCCCGCATCCAAAGGCGGAGACCATGGCTCCCACCTCTTCATTTCTTAAGATCTTTTCAAGCCGCGCCTTTTCCACATTCAAGATCTTGCCGCGAATCGGCAGGATGGCCTGAAAGCGGCGATCTCTCCCCGATTTGGCCGAACCTCCGGCAGAATCTCCTTCGACAATGTAGATCTCGCAGAGCGCAGGATCCTTCTCCTGGCAGTCGGTGAGTTTTCCGGGCAGCCTTGCCGAATCGAGCGCGCTCTTGCGCAGGGTCAACTCCCGGGCCTTTTTTGCAGCTTCGCGCGCTTGCGCAGCAATGATCGCCTTCTCCACGATCGCTTTGGCGATGGCGGGATTTTCATTTAAAAAAATGGTCAACTCTTCTCCGACAATCTGCTGGACAATGGAGGCAACTTCGCTGTTTCCTAAGCGCTGCTTGGTTTGTCCTTCAAACTGGGGATTGGGAATTTTGGCTGAGATCACAGCGGTCAGCCCTTCGCGCATATCCTCGCCGCTTACAGAGATCTTATCATTCTTTAAGACCTGATGGGAACGGATGTAAGTATTCAGCGAACGCGTCAGTGCGGCTGCAAAACCGGTGACGTGCGTTCCTCCCTGCTTAGTGAAGATGTTGTTGACATAGGCGAGCAGGTTTTCCGTATAGGTGTCATTCCATTGCAGAGCCACCTCAAAGGAGACGACGCCGTCGTGGCTCTCTTTTTCTCCGCGAATGTAGATAGGTTTGGGAAAGAGAGGAATCTTATTTTCATTCAAAAAGGAGACAAAAGAAGAAAGCCCGCCTTCAAAAGAGAAGACGACATCTTCATGCGCATCCTCAATCTCATCAACATAGGTGATCTTGAGCCCGGGATTGAGGAAAGCAAGCTCTCGAAGGCGTTTTAAAAGAAGATTGTAATCAAAGGTCGTGACAGTAAAGATCGAATCATCGGGCCAAAACGTGACCTTCGTTCCCCGTTTGTCCGTCTCTTTGACTTCTTTTAAAGCATGGAGCGGCTTACCCTTGGCAAACTCCATGGCGTACTCTTTTCCGTTCTTGTACACATCCACGTGAAACTTTTTGGATAAGGCATTGACGCAGGAGACGCCTACGCCATGAAGCCCCCCCGACACCTTGTAGGTAGTCTTATCAAATTTACCTCCGGCATGCAAGATAGTCATGACGACCTCGAGAGCCGAGATCTCCCTTCCCTGCTTATGCGACTCCTTCTCGTGTTTCCCGACGGGAATCCCCCGTCCATTGTCCTCAATGGTCGCAGAACCGTCTTTGTGAAGGATGACTTCGATGTGGGTGCAAAAGCCCGCCATGGCCTCATCGATGCAGTTATCGATCACTTCGTAGACAAGCTGATGCAGACCCGAGGAGCTTGTATCTCCGACATACATTCCGGGGCGTTCCCGCACGGCTTGAAGCCCTTCCAAAACCGTGATCGCTGAAGCCTCGTATTCCTTTTCCTGAATCATAGTTGTCATACCTTTCCCATGCGAAAACAAATATTACGAAAAGCAAATTGCGGAAATCTCTCCCTTAATTTTTTCAAAAGCCGCGGTTTTTCATGTTGCGAAAGCAAGCTAAGCAACGTGGAATTACTTACCCTGACCGTTAAAATCCCGTCCTGAAAGGAGATCGCCTTTGTCAGGGCGGCAAACCGCCCTCCCAACACTTCCGGCCAGAAAATCAGCACTAAATCAGGACGCATCCTATGCGTCTCATGGATCTCGCCCAAAACCTTCGGCAAGAGCT
>Ga0154336_127_pt2 | contig 5925 bp, 5 predicted proteins | sample RifGroA2_FD_115864 | JGI IMG/M metagenome (GOLD analysis project Ga0154336, IMG submission 115864) | Chlamydiae bacterium GWA2_50_15
GCGCAGAAAGAGGCTCTGAAGCTCTGCCGGCCCGGGGTCAAAGTGAAAGAGCCGGACGCGGCGGCAAGAAGAGTCTTTCGAAAAGAAAAGCTTCTCGCGTATTATCCCCACAGCTTAGGCCATGGGGTGGGACTCGAGGTGCACGAGCCCCCGCGCCTTCACGTCAAGAGTCAAGACAAAGATCTGCAATTAAAGCCGGGGATGGTCTTTACGGTGGAGCCGGGGCTCTATCTCCCCTCCGTAGGAGGGGTGCGCTACGAAGATACTGTCATCATAACGGATGCCGGATATGAAAACCTCTATCCCACAGTGGAGCTTGGCGATGCGATCTTGCAATAAGGGGCTTTTCGGCTCTCTTTTTTTCCTTTTGATCTTCTCTTTTCGGGCGGGGCTTTCGGGAGTGTGGTCAACTCCTGTCGATCTCTCGGCGGCAGGAGCGGATGCGGCCGAACCAAAGGCGGCCTTGAATGACGCAGGGCAGGCGGTTGCCGTCTGGGTGCGCGGCGGCGTCGTGCAGGCGGCGACGCTTAGCTTTGGGGGAAGTTGGTCGGCGGCAGTGGACCTCTCTTCGCAAGGAGACCTCTCTTCCGAGCCTCAAGTGGCGCTCAATGCAAGCGGGCAAGCAGTGGCTGTCTGGACAAGGATAAGCGGCGCCAATGCCGACATCCTGGCGGCAACGCTTGTCTTCGGGGGGAGCTGGACCGCGCCCGTCTCACTCACGTCTTTGGGAACTGCCGTAAACAGTCCAAGAGTTGCCATCAATGCCTCCGGTCAGGCAGCGGCTCTTTGGTGCAAAAGCGACGGGAGCTATTTCCTTGTGGAGGCGGCAACGCTTCTTTTCGGCGGAGGCTGGTCAGCGGCAGAGGCGCTCTCTTCGACAGGAGGGAATGCGTCGGCTCCGGCCCTTGCCTTCAATGACGCGGGGCAGACGGCGGCCGTCTGGATCCGGGAAGACGTCGTCCAAGCCAGGACGTCGACGTTTGGAGGAGCGTGGGGAAGCGGGGCGAATCTTTCCAAAAAGCCCGCCGTCTCCTCGACGTTTCTCTTGATGGACCCCTACGGCAATGTCCGCGCCTCGTGGAGGCGCGCAGTAGGAGAAAAGACGGCGTACGAGATGGGGACGCTTGTCTTCGGAGGAAGCTGGACGGCGCCGATTTTTTTAACAAGCACGGAAAGACCCATGGACTATGTGCGCATTGCGTTTAACTATTCGGGCGGCGCCGTCGTCGTCTGGAACAAGGCGATGTGGGGAAATGAGCTGATCTTTGCTCTTACCTACGACTATTCGGCGTGGTCCGATTTGGCCGTTTTGTCGCAGCCGGGACAGAACGCCGCCGGTCCCCTAGCAGCCCTTAATAATGCCGGGCAGACGCTGGCGCTCTGGCTCCGCTCCAACGGAAGCCATCAGATTCTTCAGGCGGCAGCCAAACCCATTTAAGGAGGCAGGATGAAAGGAACGGGGATTGTTTTGCTTGCGCTCTCTCTTTTCTTTGCAGCCGCTCTCAACGGTCAGAATTGGTCGGCGCCTCTCATCATCTCGGATAGCTCCGAGGACTCCTTTTCTTCGCACGTCGCCCTTAACGGATCCGGGAAGACGGTGGCGGTGTGGATCTCTAACCAAAGTGTCAGGACGGCGCAGATGAGCTTTAAAGGGAGCTGGTCGGCGCCGGAGGCGCTCAGAAGCGCCCTGTATGAGATTTGCACCGATCCCCACGTGAAGATCAATGCGCTCGGACAGATCCTTGCGGTGTGGGGAGGAGGATTTGTGGTGCCGCCCTATGCGGCGATCTTTTCTTCTTCCTCCCTCTTCGGAAAGCCGTGGACTTTTCCCGTCTCCGTCTACATGGGAGAGCTGGATATCGATGCGGACGCCGCCTTCAACGGCTCAGGGGAGGCCGTTGCCGTGGTGGGAAATAACGTCGCTCCCTTGGAGCTTAAGGCCTCCAAAGGGAGCTTAGGGGGAGCTTGGGGAGAGAGAGCCTTTCTTTCCGAAGAGGGGTATCTGGCGTTTCAAGCAAAGGTGGCGATGAATGACAGGGGCCGCATCGCCATTGTCTGGGTGCAAAAAGACGGGCTTCCTCAAATGATTTACGGGATGCTCTCCTTTTACGGCGGGCGCTGGCCGACGATGTGGCCGCTCTATGGCACGCCTCTTTCGGCAAGCGGCCAGGCTGCCGAGAGGCCTCAGGTCGCGATGAATGACAACGACCAGACGGTCATTGTCTGGAGTCGATCCGACGGCGTTAATAAGATCGTCCAAAGTGTGGAGCTGGAGGTGGGAGAGAGGTGGAGCGCGCCGGTCTCCCTCTCGCTTGCGGGACAGGATGCTGAGACGCCTCAGATCGCATTAAATGCCTCCGGAAAAGCCGCGGCCGTCTGGAGCCGCTCTAATGGAGTCAACCGGATCATTCAGGCGGCGACGAAGAGTTATGGCGAGAATTGGTCGGCGCCGCTGGATCTCTCGGCGGCAGGAAAGGATGCGATCTCTCCTAAGGTCGCGCTCAATGATGCGGGGCAGGCCGCGGCGGTGTGGCAGCGCTTCGACGGAGTGGACTGGGTGGTTCAGGCGGCGACGTTTAATCTAGGGGGGGCGTGGTCTTCGCCTGCAAACCTCTCCGAGGCGGGACATAACGGAACGGATGCCCAGATTGCCGTGAATCAAAAGGGCGAGGCGGCGGCAACATGGTCCTGTCAGGACGGCGTGCATTCCCTGATCAAGGCCGCGACGACAGAGCTTCTTCCCCTGCCGCCTCTTTCTCTTACGGGTTATCAAGAGGGTGTGCTTGTGTCGGGAAGGATTGATTTTCAAAATTGTCTCAGCTGGTCTTTAAGCCCGACCTCTAACGTGACGGCCTATCGGATCTATAAAGAGGGTGTGCTGCAAGGAGTGCTGGAAGGAAATCAGACCGCCTATGTCGACAGCGGCCAGACGCAGGGAGCGACGGTGGCGTACGGGGTTTCGGCGGTGAGCAGCGGAGGCGGAGAGAGCAGTATCGTGAACGTGACGATCAATTGACATGTTTAAAAAAAGGCGAAGGGAAGAAGAGCTTTTCGATCTTCTTGAAGAAGGAGTTGTCCGCGTCGACGGCCGCCTGCGCATCACCCATGCGAATCGCTTTGCCTGCCGTGTCTTGGAAAGAGAGAAGGGGGAGCTCATCAAAAAGAGGATGGACCGCCTCTTTCATCCGCTGCTTGAGTGCGGAGCACAGTTGCTCAACCGGGCGCGCTGCGAAAAGACGGCGGTGAAGGGCTCCTTTGAAAGAAGAGGGCCGTTTGAGCTTGAGGCGAGCTTCGGCTCTTGCAAGAGAGGGGTGCTTCTCATCCGCGACCGCTCGGATCAAAGGCAGGCTGTGGAGATGGGAAAAGCCTTTGTGGCAAACGCCTCGCATGAGCTCAAGACTCCCATTACGGTCATCAAGGGGTTTGCCGAGACGCTGCAGGACCTTCCCGAGATCTCGCGCGAGATGCTCTCTCAGATCACGCAAAAGATCGTGCAGAACGCCGAGCGGATGGAAAAGCTTGTCAGAGGGCTTCTTATTCTAGCCGGCCTGGAGAGGCGCTCATCTTTACAGCTGGAGAGGCGCAAGCTCTCTCAGCTTGTTGAAAATTGCCGTCACATGCTCTTTCCGCTCTTTCCCGATGCGGAAGTGGTCCTGCGCTCGCCGGAGATAGGAGTGTCGCTCTCGTGCGACGCCGACCTCTTGGAGCTGGCTCTTTTCAATCTCTTGGAGAATGCGGCCAGGTATTCCTCTCCGCCTGCCAGAATCGAGGTTGAAATTGAGTCGCAAGAAGAGTGCGTCTTGCTTCGGGTCTCCGACCGGGGCGCCGGCATTGCGGCAGACGATCTCAAGCGGATCTTCGAGCGGTTCTATACAGCCGACAAGGCGCGCTCGCGCGCCTTCGGAGGGGCCGGCCTGGGCCTTTCGATCGTCAAGACGATTGTCGAAAAGCACGAAGGGAAAATCTTTGTGGAGTCGGAGATCAACAAGGGGACGCGCTTTACGCTTCACTTTCCCCTCCTCTAAATTCCGGCTAGTGTCTAATTGCATCAATTTTCACGCCTTTTCAAGATCGACTAATAGATTCTTTTGATGGAATTCCGATTCGCCTAACCAATAGCAGAATAGGGAGGCGGGAACCTTTATGTAAATTTTGTTTCCAGGCGGATCCTCAAGAAGGCCTAGATCGCTTGGCGATTTCGTTATTACATAGCCGCGAACAATGGCAGGCTTTTTGCCGGCCAGCTCAATGAGACCGGGAACGTCTCGCTTTTGAACTGTCTGAGCCTGATATTTGACTTCGAATGGCACTACAATGCCATCTACTTCCACAACTAGGTCGACCTCCTTGTTTCTGGGACTGCGCCAGTAACTAAAGCGGGCCTGGCTTGTACGAAAGTGGGATAGTAGGTGTCCGATCATTGCCGTTTCAACGCATTGACTCAGCGCATGAGGGTTTTCAAGAATTGTTTTTCCCTTGATGAGTACGGCCGGAGCTATTGCGGGATCGCAAAGATAGATCTTGTTTTTCCCTCGAAGGACTTCTTTGCCGTAACCAAATGGAGGGAGCCTATAGATAAGGTGAGTTGCTTCAAAAAGATCAACAAAGCTTTGAACAGTTTGCTTTGCAATTCCGAGGTCTTTAGAAATGGTTTGCGTATCTTGCATGCCTCCATCATGCATGCATAAAAATATAAACATCTGCTCGAGTTCCATAATTCTGCGAACTCCGAAAAGAGCGGTCATATCTCTTTTAAGAACCTTGTCAATGATATCTTCTCTCAGGAGTCTCTGCGATTGCGTAATACTGTCGACAAGGACAGTTTGAGGGAACCCTCCGCGGATTAGATATTCATGGAAGTGTCCAATTAATGCTGTTGCAGCCGCTACCATCTTGAGCCGATCGCCGGGGGTAAGGGGGAATAGGGATTCGATTGATGAAATAGATGGGATTTGAGGTAGTTTCACCCTTTTAATTTGCAGATATTCATAAAATGATAGCGTAGCGATACCTATATTATGCCAGCGTCCGACTCCGGACTCTTGGTTTGCATGAATCAACGGTGTAGCGGAACCGGTGAAGATAATCCGCTGTGTCTTGAAGAAATCTACATGGTGTTTTATCCACGTGCCGATGTCTTTAATAAATTGTGCCTCATCAAGGAACAGGTATTCGGGACCGTCCTTTCTTGGTTCCAGCTCACGCCAGGCTTCCAAAACTGCATCAAGCCCTGCTAGTTTACAAATGGGATGGTCAAATGTCGCGTACAGTATATTTGCTGCAGGCGATCCCGAGTCGAGAAGCTTCTGAACGGCTTGAAGCAGCAGGGTGGTTTTTCCCACTTGTCGAGGACCGGAAAGCAGCACGGCCCTTTGTACGGGAGGAGATTCTATCCATCGCATCAGCTCTCTGAATGCGCCTCGATGCCAAGGCGGAAGATCCGGGATCTTTTCATTTTTCCACCAAGGATTAAATTGCGCTATGATGGAAATGAGCTCTTCTTTGGTGATTTTCATGTCTGCTTGCCTAATTCTACCTGTTTAAGGTAAGTGTACTTTACTTAAAGATTGTTTGGAAGGAAAGCCAGATAGATTGTTGCGGGATAGACGTATCATTCTAATTAGTAAATATTTAAGGTTGAAATATCACTGGTAGAGCAAGGAAATCCAATTGCTGAAAATTGCGGCAAACCATTATCCCGCCACAAAAGTGATCGCAACACGCTCTTCTACTTCTGGCGCTTAAGAAAAGATTACTGTTCATCGAGTTCTTCCTCTTCCTCCTCCTCTTCTTCTGAGAAAAGAGCGGGGCGCGTGGACGGCACGACGTGCTTGTAGGAGATGGAGTCTTTTAATGCGACGGCGAGATTTTCGCGGAGTGATTTTTTTTGAAGAAGCTTTTCGACATCCGCTTTAAGAGCGTAAG
>Ga0154336_112_pt2 | contig 3322 bp, 2 predicted proteins | sample RifGroA2_FD_115864 | JGI IMG/M metagenome (GOLD analysis project Ga0154336, IMG submission 115864) | Chlamydiae bacterium GWA2_50_15
CCGAGTTGGACAAGAGGAAGGTGAAAAGATCGGCGATGGCAAGAGGAGAATAGATGTGATCTGAAAGGCGGCTGGAGTCAAGCTGTTCTTGGGAAGCTAGGAGAAAATGGGGTGCAATCAGCTCTAATGTTCCGCACTTTCCCTGTCTTGAGGAGGTGTCGACTTTTCCGCTTGCAAAAAGGAGTTCTTTGGCCTCTAAGCCAACCCATCCTCCAGAGCCGCTCTCGGAGCCGCCTTTTGTTTCAATTGTCCCAAAAACTTGAGTCTCTTTTTCGCCGCTCAGAAGGATTTTTCCTCCTGTGCCGTCTTGGAGGGCATTAGAGGAAAGAAGCGAGGTGTTGTCGACAGAAATCTTCTCTCCTCGGATGAAAATATCTCCTCCTTTTTTCTGTGATGAGGCGTCAAGAATAGCTTGATTGAAGACCTCAATCTTTTTTCCTTCGATGTCAATGATTTCGCCGGATCGTATTCTTCCCGATATCTCGATATCTCCTTTGTCTGCAACGAGGTAGACGCGCCCTCCTCTTTTTTCTACGCTGAGAGCATCGATGCTTCCGGTAGAGCGGATGGCGTGAACATAGAGATTGCCATCGGCTTTGAGCTCTGTTTGGAGAGCTTCAATGGTGCCGGAATGCTCTAAACCGCGGCACTCTTTTGCAGGGGGTTTTAGCTGAGGACGAATGAAGATCCTCTGGTTTCCGTGCGGGCGAATCAAGACGCTCAACCCAGCGGCCATAGCGACAGTGCCCTTGGGAGCGGAGAGTTCGCCTGAGTTGAAAACTTGGAATCCAATCAAAAAGATGTCTCCATCATCTGCTCGAATCTTTCCTTGATTGTATAGAGAGGCTTTGGAGGCGCCTTCACACAAAAGATCCTCTCCTTGCAGAAAAGAAGTATCTGAAAAATCGAGTGTAGAAGCAAAAAAACTGCCGACATGAATCCTGGCGTTATTTCCGATCAGGATGCCATTTGGATTAATCAGGAAGACTTTTCCATTGGATTCCAGTTTGCCTAAGATCCGGCTTCGTAATGTCCCTGTGACGCGATTGAGAATGGAAGAAGAGGAGTTCGGTTGCAGAAAACGGGTGATTTCTCCCTCTTTGATCGAAAAATCCTTCCAATGAAGGATGGTACGATCCTTGGAGGTTAACTCAAGAAGATTCGTCCCGCTGGAGGCAGACCGGATGGCCTTTCCGGAGATGATCTGCAACCCTTCGGGATTGGCAACAAGCAGGGCAGATGAGAAGAAAAACGCTGCTGCAAAGAGCCACAAGAGGCGATCTTTTCTGCGATCTCTTCTTCTCACAAACGCTCTTTGCTATGGGGGTTGCTCTGGTGCTTGATATAACACTTTTTTTTACTGGTGTCCACGCTATATCGAGTTTTGAGAAAGAGGCATCGACTTTAAAAAAAAAATATTAAAAATTCAAGAATTTGGCTCTCAATACAGCGGCTTCCGTTAAAATGAATTTTTGAACTCAGTCTAAAGAAGCTCTGGCCTTGCTCAGCCGCCTTCACTGTTCATGAAATTCTTTTTAGAGAGAGGCGCTTATTTCAGCCGCAGGCTGTTGACTGAAAAAAAGAAAGTAACTATTTTAATTTAAAAAAATAAGATTTGAGTTTCCAAAAAAACATCAACGAATTTGGTCTCCAAAGCATGTTTTGCAAGCGGCTCGGGAAAAAGAAGCAGGCGATGACGATAGAATATGTGAGCTATTTACTGTTCTTACTAGCTTTTCTCTTTGCGGGCCAATTTACATCCGTCATTGTTGCCTGTGAAGAAGGCGGTGGCGATTTTATTGATTACAGCCTTTATGGATCGATTGAAGACATCATATGTAATGAAACTTCAGCACTTGCTCAAATTGATCCAAGTAATTATGAGCAGATGGAGGTTCTTTTGCTTTTGAGAGGTGAAAGCTATCTCATCTCCAAAAGTTGGGAATATGCTTTAGCTGATTTTCAAGCAGCTGATCAAATCAATCTCTATGAGCAAAGAAGCAATTTACATAATCAATACTCATACTCCTTTCGATCGCTTTTTGGACAAGCTATTGCCTATGCGAATTTAGAGAATCATGAAGCGGTTGAACGGATTACGCTCTCCTTACAAGAAAGCATCGATGAGCATGTTCAGGCTATCTCTTTCATTGATCCGAATCCCTTAAATTCCGATCGAACCATCAGAGAAGAAATCCTTCCTCTTCTAGGGCGCGATCATATTTCTGTTAAAGAATGCATTGAAAGAATCAAGGGCACAGTTAATTTGGCGAGAATTCTCATTTCGAAAGCTCCTCCCATTTCTCAAGCAGCTTTAAATATAATTATTGACGAGCTTGCAGATATGGCAAAAAATTGTTGTAGAAAGGGAGGATTATGGAAAGGATGTTTGGGCCCTCTTGTTAACAAATGGTATCAATGGAACAAAAGATGGGAATTATTTGGAATTGCCCCAAATCCCGCTTGGGATGAATAAAATAAGATGATTTAAACTGAATTCAATCATGGAATGTATACATACAGGAACTCAAAAATTGGTTTTTCGGCTGCGCCAAATCCCAGGGCTTTGACGATCGTAAGTCACCCAATATTAGAAATATGGGATGACTTATGATCGTCAAATCGCGGGAGCTTTCGCATTGCCCAAAACCAACTTTTGAGTTCATTTGTGTATAAAATCTTTTTTTTTGTTTTTAAGATTTGTTTATTAGGACCTCTTTTTTTACAAGCCGATCCATCAAGGCTCTGTACTCGACAACATCTTGCTTTCTGTAGCGAGCGAATCAAAATCAAATCGGGTCGAACGACGACAGCCATAGTCGAAGGCACTATGGTTGAGGAGGAATCCCGATTAAATGAAGCCACAGACGCTACAGGAAGCACAATGTTATCCGGTACAGAGCGATCAAGGATATCTATTCCGTTAAGCACTCATTATGGGAGTCAGGATCGACCTGATAATAAAGATGAGATTCCTTTGAAAGGACTTTCTACGTTTAACTGCTTTTTTTATTTCTTTGCTCCGAACAGAGAAGAAGACGCAAAAGTTAATTCACTCATTGTCAATCAACTGGAAAAGTTTGGCGTTGTTGTTCAAAACAAATTACTCGTGAAAACAAACGGAAGGGAACAAATTGATCTTACGCGCTTCGGATCAAGTCGACCTTCCCTTTTTTTTGAGATCAGAAATATCACCAGTGTAGAAGGAAAAGAGCTGCCCGTTATACGAGGCTCTCTAAATATTCAGGCTCCTGTAATGCTACAAAAGGGTTACTGTTTCTCTTCTCCTTATGTCTGGACCAACAATTGTTTTCTGGAGGGG